>Ga0056115_1001574_pt1 | contig 11024 bp, 7 predicted proteins | sample WorMetOlspDAHAB1_FD_77007 | JGI IMG/M metagenome (GOLD analysis project Ga0056115, IMG submission 77007) | Marine gutless worms symbiont microbial communities from Max Planck institute for Marine Microbiology, Germany - Olavius sp. DAHAB.1 ... | reverse complement strand
GTCCGGGTGTCCAAAACTTCGTTTGGAATTAATGTAGTCGACAGAAGAGGGAAAATGAAATCCCAAGGCTGGAGTGACTAGGTACAGACGCGCCGTACACTTCACTTTCTTGAGCTTGGACGTCTCCGTATTAATAGAACTGTCTACGCTGACGTCTGATGGGATCAAATGGCACGAACATCTGCTCGTTCAGCGTTCTCTGTACGGTTCGGCGTCACCGCGTCAGCAACAGCCGGCTGGCTGGCTGTCTCTATCGACCGCGTGACATCCTGCTGAAAATTGTGAGAGTCATCGGTAAACCAACGCAATGTGAAGTCATGCAACCTCCATTCACTTTCTTCCAAGCTCAAAAGCCGCTTATGCCACGCAAGCGCACCGAATCTCAATCCACACAGGCCTGTAGCTATAGATTTTTTCCGGGCCATGTCGCACCTGTCCTCTCGTTCCCTCCTCTTACCTTTCCCCGTTCTTGCTCCTTTTATTCCTCCCCCTTTCCTTCTTTCTTTCGCTTCGCCGTGGTGTCCCTAAATACGGCTAGGGAGTCTGCACGAGAGATTCTAGAGCGCGTGAACCACTCATTGGCATTCAAAAAGTCTGCTCTGTAGAGCCGTACCGTATTCCAACTGTTTACGATACTGCATTCAGAAATATTAGCAATATCAGCTCAAGGTCTCTAAACGTTATCGAACGTGGAACTACGCGACGGACTTTATTATCTATTATCAAAGCACGTCAGTAGTAACCACGTATCTAACTATAACCCTTGTAATATTAATATTAAACTCTGGCGGTGCCCCTTTGCAATGGCTGAATTGACCCTCAGAGGTCATTCAAGGTTATCAGTATTGTTATGGTTCTATAGATAAAACGACTTCCTGTTAGTGTTTATAATAGTGGCCCAGGCATACCTAATTCGTATCGTTGCGAAATAAAGCCAGAATGGCGGTGTTTTCCTTCCTGACCACTGACCAGGAAAGGACAATTCGCTTGGGACATATTGGTGCTACAGAAATTATGTGAAGGAAAGTTCGACAAGTTCGACTGCTTTAACGCAGTCCACCATATGTCAGCCTGTACGCAAATAGGCGGGCAGAATTAGGCCTACCGGCGCCTCGCAACATCTCGTAAACCAATATTAGCCAACGTTATTGTTATACAAGCATGGTGACAATAACGTAATTCCATGGCATAGCTGTCGTCTCCATCTTATAAGGCAAGTAAGTTATTGTAGTACAACGTTGTAACGCTTGTCCGGAGTTGTGTGTGGAACTACAAAAGTCGAAATGCACGATCCTAGAAGAACCTCAGGGTACACGATTTTTTTCCGGATTTTCGCATATAAAGATAAGCCTTTCCTTACAACAGGGCGACGCGTCTTGACGCTCAATTCACTGATGCCATTGCAGCTCATTGGCGGCCATGACTACGGCGGTGCGGCAGAAAAAAAAAGCGCTGACGTCGACGACTACCATTGATGTCGTCGACGCTCTCGTGATACTATCTCATACAGTGTATTGGACAGTGGCGGCGGCGAAGTATCGTCCGCCGGTCGCCAACCATCGTGACGTGCTATCCGGCGGCACAACGCATTAATTTCGTGAACGGCTAAATGAGGCGTGCAGAACAACGCGCGGACAAATGACGGCAGATTATCACGCACCGAACAGGCATCGTCGCCGACAGCAAGTGCGGCTCAGCTCCGGCGGCAGCTGCTGTCGTTGTAAAAACAAACGCGGTCTCAGCGGCTTGGGGCGGCAACGGGACTTCTCCATTTTCTGCTCACTGATCGGCTAGCATTGCCGATCAGTCACCTTTTTTTAGGTTTATACTCTATACGCAATTTCCACACGACAGTTCGTCATTTTCATTCTCGCCATACAAAACTATAATATTCAACCAGATTACAGTAAAGTTGTCGAGTTTCAAGGTCATTTCCAGTTGCTGGACCACGGCTATGGAACAGCCTTTCGTCCAACCTACGCCAGTCTGACCTTACCATTCAACAGTTTCGCCGTGCGTTAAAGGCGTATTTGTTTTCTTGACTGAGACTCCAGCACCTGACTTTGTAGTGCACTGTGCTATACAAATGTTCTTACTTACTTACTTTTGCGACAGTTTCGCTAAGCTTTGGACGGTGACGCGTGTGAAACTTAGCGATAAACTGGTATAGACCGATTTCCTAATTTATGCAAATAGGCCTACGACGTGCGCGCCTGCCACGCAGTTCCATAACAGGCAGCAGTTCGTGCGAGCAGTAAACACAAGCATCCAGCCGCTGCATGCCAAGTGCACGCGGCTACCACATATAAATTCAGGCGAGGATCCGGACCAGCGTCAGTTAGTTGAGTCTGTTTCGAGAACAATGGACGCCGATTTGAGTGTTTCCCGGCGGCGATTTTTATTAAAGTATCGTGTACATTTGTGCCATTTTCAGTCGTCCCATGCAGGAGCAATCGACCGGTAAAGCCCGCTCAGCAACGAACGAAAACGGATACACATCGTTGGCGGCCACACAGCGTTGAAGCCGCCGCCAACTATCGACTCGCACGAAGTGACCGCAAAGCGGCACCGACAACACGATATGAACGTACATCCAAGCATGCAGTAGTCGACCGAAGTACCGCCGCAAACACCAACATAACGACGTGAAATTATGGCAGATACGGTGTCAGAGCGCGCCGACAATAACCGACGTCGAAGATTTGTGTTACGACTCTTCGGTACAGTATGCCTGTAAGCAGCCGGCCTAAATTCTACGATAAACCGCTTTCTTTGAAGTGTTCGATGGCATTAACTACAGAGCATGCAGTCCAGGAAGAGGCAACTGGACCTGGTCCACCTCGTATAGCGGCGACTGACTGAGGAGAGTTTTTAACACCCCTTCAGATGCAGTGTAGGCCATTTTAGAGTTGGACGAAATGAAGGTGCTAAGATGGTAAACGTAATATTACGTATACGTCGTATGAATGTCAGATAGGTATTCGTGTACGAAAGCTACCGCACAAATGTGGGTAAGAAGACATCAGTTATTAAGACACTCTACAGAATATGTGAATGCAAAATACCAAAAAATTATACTGTGACAACTGTTCTACAGACATCACATGCAAAAGTTAAAAACTGTAGCTTCAATCAGCTCTAAGACATTTATAGGCCAGATTTTGTATGCACAAGCACAAGACCGTAACTGTACAGGGTGGTCCAAAAAACCGGATACCAGTTTTATTTTTGAGATAACTTCGGTAATTCGGCACCGATTTTAACCATTCTTTCACTGTTAGTCTGTTACAAGCAGAAATTTATGGCGTGTAAACGTGAAATTCTTTCACCCACCACACTTTTATTGTGTGACCACATTACCTAGCAAAACAAACACTACTGCTAATATCGGTGTTAAGTGTTTACACTTTAGTCGCAACGTCACGGTGTCGGTCGGAGTATCTCGTATGGGGAAGACACGGGTGGTCTTCATCGATCCAGGAGCGAAAGTTAACAGCTCATACTACTGCAATATCGTCCTCGAGAAGGGCCTGCTGCTGCCTGACATCAGAGAAATATGTCGTCACTACAGGTGGACACTGCAGCAGAATGGAGCGCCAGCGCACACCGCTCGGACCGCGATGGACTATTTGAAAAAAAGAGCACATCAACAGAATGGTTGGTGGTAGACTCGTTGATGAAGAGCACCCCAAATAGTGAATGGCGTCGACAACTTCATTGAACCTCACATGTGGCCTCCAAATAGCCCTGATATTAATCCTGTGGATTACGCTATTTGGGGTGCTCTTCATCAACGAGTCTACCACCAACGACAATTCAAGACGGTGGAAGAACTGAAGCGAGCGACAGTCACCGAGTGGCAAAAACTTTCACAGCGTTTCATTGATAACAGTAGGCCTACAGTGAATGGCGTCGACATCTTGAAGCCGTTATTGAGAATGGCGGCGGACACATCGAGCATTGCAACTCGGCTTGAGCAGCTGCACATCATTTTACTGCTTTCGAGATATAAGTTTAGTCAATAAAACAAAACACTTAACACCGATATTAGCAGTAGTGTTTGTTTTGCTAGGTAAGGTGGTCACACAATAAAGGTGAGTGGGTGGAAGAACTTCACGTATACGCGCCATAAATTTCTGCTTGTAACAGTGAAAGAAAGGTTAAAATCGGTGCTGAATTACCGAAGTTATCCCAAAAATAAAACTTGGTATCCGGTATTTTTGGACCACCCTGTATGTTGACTACCGTTCAATCAACGACATGAACGAGCTAATTTGCACATTTTGGCGGATCATATTCGTGACAAAACACGACTGAGATTTTGAGGCTTGTTTAATTTTGACAGGTGCTCATAACTTCGTCCGGATCCCCTCAGATATGTCACCCGGACTCGGCCCAGTATAGGCCTATCAGCACCCCAACTGGCTTGGCGGTATCGTTGGCGGCTCTGGGTCTGCCGGACGTCATTGTGAGGTGGATGACCGCCTTTCTGCAAGAGCGACGACAAGTCACGACAGCGTATAAAGATTGGCAACATCCTGTCAGACTGGTTGCAGCTGTCAGCTGGCATGCCACAGGGATCATACCTCGGCCCACTGACGTTTATCATCTTGATCGACGCGCTGCAACTGCAACCGGACTGTCTGACACATAAATACGTGGACGACACGACGATGACAGAATTCTTAAGCAGGTCGGCAATCAGCAGCATGTAGTTGTTCGTTGACGAACTCGTTCAGCAGGCGACTGATGTCGGCATGATGGTGAACGGCCGTAAGACGAAAGAGCTGTTGATTGGCTCTGTTGTCAAGGATCCGCCACCGCCCGTCAACCTGAGCGGCACGCACGCGGAACGCGTCACGGCTTTCAAGCAGCTGGGCGTACACGCCGCGAGTGACCTGAAGTGGACGTAACATATCGACGCCATCACGTGAAGGTGGCATCGCGACTGCACTTCCTCACGCAGCTGAAACAATCAGGCGCCGATCGTGACGAACTGGCGTATTTCCACGTTACGGTGATACGGTCCGTACTGGAGGACGATTACCCTATATGGTACTACTCCAGTCTCACCGTCACACAGACGAAGGCATCATTTTTCAGGACAACGACTACACGATGTCGCTGCTCAGAGACGAACTCGACACACTGGAGTCACGGCGAGACCAGCTGACCGTGCGCTTCTTCCAGCGCAGTGTCCGGCCGTAGTCGTCAAACGTCATACCTTCACTATCTGCTACCGGACAAGCGCTATCCCTCTGTCATGAACAGACTACGACATCCTAGAAACTTTGAAACCTGTAAATCTAGAACTGTTACATTTCAAAATCCTCTCATTTTATTCTTTAATTCATTATCTCTAGGCTTATATTTTGTTATTAACTTTTGGTTTGTATAGGCTAGTATTGACTTTATGTGTATACTAATCCAGCCTTTGGCTGCCACATGAAATACAACCAACCTTTCTCTAATACTATACTGTCGAAGACTAACCAATCAAAAAGAGTTCCGTGAAGCTAACTGGTATGACAACGGCAACTTTTGGCGCAGATTATGCCAATTATCTTACATTCAGCATTGTACTTATCCAAACTGTGCTAAAATTACATAGTGGACAAGTTTTAACCACATGAAAGAACTTTCAACCTGCGATCTGTGCTATTCACTATAGACGAACTCAATATATCCAACCCAATTTTTGAACTGTCAGTTTTCCCGACGACTCGAAAAGCTGTATGATGAATTCCAGTTTCGAGTGCCTGCTGCAGTTTTGTTAAATTAAACGGAGCTTCGCAGTCTGCCAAGACACTTACAAATGCTGCCAGCAGTCGCCATAAATCAAAACCTGCGAGTCGAAACGACGATTCCAAAAACAGTGCCAACTGCAACGAAGCTACATAAACACGCTGCTGGCGTTTATGTCCTTGAAAAGCGACAAGGTTCAATGTGACGAGGCCGAAGAAAAACACGCCGCAATATATTTCACTGCTAAGGCGAACAGCAATGCTTTCGAGTGCACGGAGCACGGCACAATCTCGTCGGTTGCAATATGTTGATAACAACCATGTCTTCAAACTTCACATTCGTTTTATCAACACTCATCCATTTCACTCGTGGTGCGTATCGTAGTTCGTTAAACGACAAGAGATAACATACAAAAAAACAGTAGGCCTATAGTTAAATGACTGAATACATGCATAGCAGGCCGAGTTTTTACTGAAAACAGACCAATGATTTCAGCCAATACGTAATCGATTTGGTTGTGAAGTGCGGGAACAGTGCATATCGTTTCCGTTTGGTGTTTCAATGGGCCTCACTCACAGCGATAGAGTGAACTGGGGGAAATATTCAGTACTGAATGTGTAGCGCTGCTCAATAGGTTGCGGTTAAATGCACGCACCTGTCGGCGGGTTAGTGCCCCCAACTGTTTGTACACTAATCGTGTAAGCAAGTACTGAGCCGTCATTAACGAATAATGTACTCTTTAAGTCTTCGGTTTTTATAATTTTGAAAATCGGCCAGCAGCGGAGAGGTAGGCGTCCTTTTTTTCGAAAACCTCGCTTATAATAGGCGTAACAGATGCGGCAATTGTTGACGTGCTAGAAACACTTCTCTGTGGACGACAGCAGTTGGCGCTATATAGATCAGATAGAACGATGCTGATGGTACTCGGTAACAACAGAAGAAATGCTGTGCGGTCAAAACAGCGATCGATCGATCTGGGTGGTCTTGTCATGCAGTCGGTGCCCGCCCGCCCGCCGGTGTAGACGGTTGCCCCGGGGCCCTGCTTGTTGCCCACCGGCGGCCAGTATTGCACAAACCATCCGAGAATGACCAATCAAAGATCGTTGTGGCCGCTGCGACGACGACAGCTTTCAGTATATTTACCAGATGATGAAAGAATCCACAACATGTCACACGCATTAAACAACAAACCGGCAGCGACAGGCAGCATGTCATAATAGCGCACACGCAGCCAGTGCCAGACAGACTATAGATGGAGCACTAAACCATACGCAGCTTGGAGGTAACAGCGCTGAATGACGAACCGTAAAATGCAGGAAATGATGATGACAGACTATGATACTGCAAACGCAATATTCCTGAAGGCATAACGACCAGGTCTGGTGTGAGCACATTGATGTCTATGTCAACAGAGCGAGAGGCGATAGTGCAAAATTAACGACATACATAGAAGACAATGCCCAACGCCTTTCTGTGGACATTGTCCGTATATATACTGATACAACGTATGTGATTACTCACGGCAGGTACAGCGGAGCTGTAAGTTTGTAGCGCCTTTGATAATCCGTTTTGCTGCGAACTGACTGATTTTTCTCGACTCGCGACGCACTAACGGTGCTTTAGAACACAGCTTATAGAAAACTGAAGAGTGCATTTAATCAACCGGAACTGTCTAAATACTTAATTTGCGTCGTTTGCGAGTTGCGTTTCGTGTGTGTAGATTTCATATTTCTCTTGAATTCTTGAGGTTTTTACTTTGTATTACACGATGACAACTATAAGCCATCTGTCACACTTGTAGCCTATACATGTATTTTAGAGTTTTACTGCTGAATTGGTGTTGTAAAACAAAAATGGTGACGATAATGATGATTATTATTATTATTATATTATGAAACAGTCACATGCGTATGCACTGCAGTCTTTTACGTTCAGCTGGATCAAACTTGAACCAATAAGCCAAGTAAGTGGGGTCCCGACACAGTATACGTCATTTCTGAGGCGGCATTGACAGCCACTCGCTTGAATGATATTGACAAAAAAGACTACAGAGGAATAAAATGCACAACAGAGCACAACATACTAAACATAAACAACAAAATATACCCAACAAAACCACCAGCTATACTCCGATTTAGTCCAGCAATTTTCACCACACCTTAAATCTGTAGCTGCTATACCTTGTGAAAACAAAATTTCAGAAAGGTACGCCAATTGCATAGTATATGCCATGCAATTTGCGTCAATTTTTTGAAGTCTGGCATTCAAAATATAGCAGCTATACAGATTTACACGATGTAGTAGCAGCAATGTCGTTTGTTCGCTGCCGGAATTCGGTGAATGATGTTAAAGATTTTCACACGAAGCACGCAGTGTATGAATCACACGAGCGGCGCCTGCAAGAACGCCACTCTGCGTTCAGATCCGTTCATCCAGCAAGCAAATCAATCCCATTCAGCCACAAATCGCCTGGGCATCGCATCGCCGGTCGCTGAACAGATGGACCCTGACCGACCGACCAACCAACCGAAGGCGGGGTACACTGGTACAGCACCTGAGCGAGGCTGTCGACTCGACGATCGGTCGAACGCTCGCTCGCCGACGTGCGTCTGCACATCCGTCGATGAACTACAACTATATACACTGCCGATCGGAAAACGCACTAACGTGGTGCTTCAAGGCGCAGCAGGAACCAATTGTGACAAAATTGGCATAGACAGAGTCAGAATGTTTTCATGAATATTCAACTTTTTATGTAGCCTACTTTCAGAAACAGTCTACTGAAGAAAATGTCGCCTTTAGGCCTACTATCGTCATGTCATCGTCATCATCATCATCATCATAAACGAATGTGATTAACGTGACATAGAACCAAATCAGCTACTAGGCCACAGAACATATCATCGTCGCTGCTATATAAAAGCAGCTAGTACACTTTGTAAAGTTAACAAAAGTGAAGGCACGCTAAAAGTTAAATAGGAGTATTGTTTTTTGTGTTTTTTTGCTAATTCTGCCGACCCAAAGTAATTGAAATTGGTCGCAGCGACTTGAATCTATACAGCGCACCATAATTGGCGCTTTTTTCAAAGACTTGGTGTATATGTCTACGCATGACACCTAAGCGTATGGTGATCTATGTCCGCCAGTTGCCGCATGCCGTGATCCATAAACCGTGATAAACGTACAAGGCATGCTAACACTGTACGCTTGGCACGGCACGAACATCCGTTGAGTGTTAGGCTGTTAGCTCATCGCCTTTGCGTCGCGTTAAGCTGGGGAGGCTGCTTAGAACCAATTAGCCAGCGCCTTTAAACTGACTTAAGAGTTAAGACCAGTGGCGTCAACGGCTCGGTAACTTTGGGGGATGGATTGACGCAAAGGGGAAGGTATCCTGGGGGACGGAAGTCACCCAGTGGGGTCCAGAGGGTCTAGTGGACGAACCCCCCAAACTGATACTTATTTCGGAAATAGATGTAAAGCGGATATTTTACTGAGGAAAAATAGAAAATGCATACATGTTTCGTTGTTTTCTTATAAGAACGCATGCTGCAGTCTTGTCGGCTGTCCAGGTAACCATCCGTATTTGGGGATGGTAATATAGCCATCCCCGCCGTAAATTTTTTTGGGGGATGCATCCCCTCCCCCATGGTTGACGCCTATGCTTAAGACAGTATAGTCCCGGTAAGTCGCCGTTTCTTGCTGTTCGGTTATGAAAGCTATTGTCAGCAGTCTAATTGCACACATGAGCATGGCCAGGGTGAGTGAGTGGGCCGGAGTGGATAAAGACCGAGACGTTACGGTACACAAGAGAAGGGTCAGCCATGTCGATACGGGCTCGACACAGGTTAACGACGCAAGCAACGACACAAAATTAACAACCTCAGGTGTTACAAAAAAGACCAAGCTGCGATATGTGGATCACGGGACATTATCGTAAGTTAAGATAAAGAAACGTATATGCAAAACAATGAAAGACAGATAAAAGATGTTCAACTGTGCCAGGCGTCACTGGTCCTGAATTTCAGAGAGTTCTGCACATTGAGTATTATTTCTATTAGTGGCAGTGTTATATGTACACGTACATCAAGAGGGTGCAATTGCAATACATAATAATGCAATGCAAATATGATTAACGACACAAGCCAAGTCTGCCGAAAACGACCACAAATCAAATCAAAACTACTACTGCGCTGTTTTGCGCAAGTTATTTAGCGTTAAATTGATGCGATTTTGAACCAACATAACCAAGAAAGTGCGAGACGCATAGCAGTGATTTATGTACGAAAGCAACAACATCAGAGATGTTTACCGTTTGTCAAGGAGCTGTTTGTGACGTGTATCACGTGGCCAAACAGCCGGCTGGTTCTCTCGAGTTCCTGTACCGAGTTGAGTCAGACGCCGGCAGAGCGACGGCAAAGCGGCAACGTTCAGCCGATCGACGAAACCACACGCGACTGGGTCGGCGGCACAAAGGCCAACAGATGGACGACGCACCTCGACGTCGCTGCCAACGACGTCATGCACAGGTCGGCGACTCGTCACCCTGCTCGACGGTCAGCTGCTGACTGAATGGTAACCCGCTTGCAGGGCCAGCAAAACGCACCGGCATTGCTCCCTCGCCCGCTGAACTGCGAACGCGGTTGTTGCCACCCGGTGGTGGCCTGCAGGCTAATAAGCCCCTCTCGAGTAGGCCGTGCAAGGCCTGCCCTGCCCCACCGTCCCTCGCTCGCCAGTACGCCGCGCTACCTCTGACGGTGATATTGATTCGCCGCTACAGCGCCGGACAACGATTGTTACCGGCCTTTCCGATAGAACAGTCCACGACGCATCTCTGTCCGTCCGTCGTCCGTCCCGCACAACAATATGCTGTTTGGTGAATAGTGGTTCGAGATTATCATTGCCTCCATCTCCTCCACTGAAATAAAATCGATAATCGATATATAGCCTTCTGTGACTCAGAGGACACGTAAACATTTGAAATTCATGTACCTATCAATTATACGGGGCCTGCATAAACGCTCATTCCTTCCACGCTGTTTGGTTAAATACTTAATAACTGCACGTGATTCGTCAGGACTGATTCTTTTATAGCTTTTTGTCGTATAGTCTTACAGAATACTTCTCTTGGTTGACGCTCGTTCGATCTCGCACGACACGCGCGTTTGTTATGTGTTACAAAAAATCATATAAATATATAAATCACTACCCAGAAAATTGTGTGACCCGGAAAGCCAACAATAGGATAGGCTATCGCCAACAAATCGCGCGATCTGTTCAGC
>Ga0056115_1001573_pt1 | contig 11027 bp, 8 predicted proteins | sample WorMetOlspDAHAB1_FD_77007 | JGI IMG/M metagenome (GOLD analysis project Ga0056115, IMG submission 77007) | Marine gutless worms symbiont microbial communities from Max Planck institute for Marine Microbiology, Germany - Olavius sp. DAHAB.1 ... | reverse complement strand
TACGATTCTATTGTATCATAATACAAGTATGCTAATATTTCTGAACAAACATCAATTTTAAGTTCAACTTTCAACTGTAGCGCCACTCTCTCACATTCCTCCGTGCAACCAAGCTGTATAATCTGATACACTGATACCAACAAATGGTAATGACTGGAGACTGCATTGCAGATGGAAAGAAAACAGCACGTCGAAATGGTAGCACATCACACACTCTTGGACACTAACAGAAAGAGTATCGGATATGCACAGAGTAGACTGTTACCAGGAGGTGTAGAAATCCATTCTTGCAAGCAGCTCGCTCAGCTTTTCTCTCAACAGAACCAGCATCGCCGACACTTGTCGCTTCTCATTCAGCAGACACGCTCTGAGTAACACATTCACAGCGCATACAACATTTGGTACTTTCCAAAACTGGGATTAGAACTAAAAAAAGTTTGATAAATTTAATATGTGAGATTACTAACAGTACCAACAGCTAACTGAGTGCACAAATAATTTTGTTGTTTGTATTACAATACACTTTATTGGAGCATGTCAGCAAACAGCTGGATTAAAATAGTACAATGTAGATATAATAGCACACATAAAAAGCCTATGGTACAAAAAATGTCATACATGATGTACTAGTCTACAAAGAATGAACAATTTCTTTAATTTGTTAGGCTTTGCAAACATCAGTGGAAATTGCTTAGCTGACCTACGTAAGACAGGGAAAACCTGCATAATGTATTATGGTTTTAACTTTCAAAAGTCGTGTTAATTTTATATTTTTGTGACCAACAATGTATTGTATACTCTTTAAATCATATAGTTTGGGTGGCCAGTAACGTCAATGTTATGGACTCTTTGGGTAGCACGCTACAATGGTGCACACTTTGTAATGAAACTGTTTTTTGGGGGGCAAAATAAGCACTTCATGTGACAAAACACCCTACCACTTCACAGTACTCCAGCTGACACCAATTTAGTATAAAATTACAATTTTACATTCTCGCATGTTTTGCTAAACTGGAGAGCCAGTAACAGGAGGTAACTGACATAAACAAAAAATGTCAAAATGTGTCAAAAATAAACGCAGGGAAACAGGTTTGAACTACAAAGCAACATTGTAATCCAAATATATTGCCAGCAGCATCAACACAAGAAATCAGAGCAATTCAAACCAATCTCACTTGGCAGCATGTTGGGCAGATATCAGTCGATCAATGTCTTTCTTCACTTGAACACAGTAATAGATGACGTGTTTGCAGACATCCACTTGGTCCTAGCACATCAACAAATTGCACACTGCCCAACTACACGCATGTTTCAAAATCATGAATCCCTTTGACAATTAGTGATAAAAGATTTTCGAAATTCTTTCACCAGAACATGAGAAGCAAATTTTCCGCAAAGTGTATGCAGTGTTTTTGATATTTTATCATATCCTCATTGTTGATTTACCACCATCTCAAATGCATAACATTAAAAATTATCAAAATTATTTAGATATGAAAAATTTTGTCAGAAGCTCCATCAAATTTATGTTCAAATTTTAACTTTTGTCATAGTCAGTTTGTTATTAATCCCGAAGCTGCAAGGCTGGTCAATGTCAATTGCTGGATGTGCTGCGGTAAAATTTCACAGGGGAACACATCCACAGAATGTATGTTGTCCAAGCTGAATGTTGGCAAAATATTATCAAGATGGTCAACATTTATAAAAGCTATTGCAAAAAAAACAATCACACGTTGTGTGTGACATAGCTGCAAGAAAAAGCCACATCTAGACTTACGTTATAAACGCGGTCCATATCTCGATTGTCTATCATGATCTGCACTGACCGAGGCAACGGTCGACACTGTACGTGATGTGGCATGCTGCTCTTTGAGAACAAATACAAATCTACGACATCCACACTGGAATGTTCCGTCTACACCAAAACAAACATCATAAAAATCACAACAATTCTATGCATGAATAAAGCACACAAACTAGACAAACAGTCAAATTCCTATCCGTGCAGTGGTAAACAGACAGCATACATAGCTTCTGTCATGAATGCCATTATAATTCATAGGCTATACACATGACAATGCCAAACCGTCTTTCGTGCTTGAGATAATTGCCTGCAAACGTGGTCCATTCCAGTTCCCAGGCCGTCCACGAACAACTCAACTTCCTCATTCACAAAACGGATGATTGACATGTCACACTTTGACAAAAAATAACCGAATTCAATTTCAACTGAGTTCTGCCCAGACTCCACTGTGGAGCTCCCAATACTAATGCAGACTACTGCAGTTGGCTGAGAAAGCGAATATCCCACTCTTTCCCACACTTCAACCTCGACCATGAGTGTAATGCACAGTACGAACTTTAAACTTATTTTAACCCCTGCACAGGCTGTCTCCAATCAAACTGCAAAAATCAGCCTCCTCCGACCTGACTAAGGCAGTATTGAGATATGTCAGCCGACAGGTCTGCAACTGTTCCCACAGGTGTCAACAGCTGCTGGTCAGCTCGGTCGATTTGCAGTGCAGACTCGAGCATCCGTGACAGCGTCGACATCTGTCCATCCATTGCAGACTTCGAAGCAGCTAACGCCAGAACTGAATTGGTTGGCACACTGTACACATAGACCAGCTGCAACACACAAAACTCACAGCCTCAGACACAGAACACTACTACTGATTCATAAATACACTGTATGCCACAAGAGTATTAATCATCATCTCGATCAGCTTACCCCAAAACTGATCAGCAATTCACAAAGTTAAAATATGACATGCTCTGTAGTGTTAAAACGTGCAGTCCCTGTAATTACAGCATCATTTCAAGTTTCTTCGTGCAAGCAGATGGTAATGCAGCAAGTCGTCGGAAGTGTGTTCAATTCGCAATCAGCAGCAAACGTACAATGCTTGCTCGTCAACACTTAGTCAAGTGCACAAAACAAACGGTTCATATGGTTTTATGTCAGTTATCTGTCAAGGTCAGAAACCACGTGCAGCAGATTGAGCAGGTCAGTTAACTGCTGATAAGTGACAGTGCAAAGTCTACGAATATTGTACTGAATACATGTCTTAAATTTGCCAAGTTTCACAAACGCCTGCGGTCCATAGAATGTCGCCTCATCGTCAGAGACCATGGAACATTTAGAACATGAAGCAGGGCCTGATTTTTGAAGATGATCATAAGGTGATCAAAAATCGTCACAAATGCACCATAACTTTGTCACAGGATCATCACAAAAGATCGTAAATTTGTGATCATAACTTTGTCATAACTTAAGATAATAAAAGTGTGATAAGATCTTTCGAAAATTAGCGTTGTCGTAAGTTCGTCATAACTTCGATATAATGATCATAAATTCGTCATATGATTTTTCAAAAATTGGGCCCCAGGAAACTAAGTGCTGATTGCAGAAGGCTGGCATCAATACCACACTCTCACTCACTCACATGGTCGATCGTATAAGAGGCAACTGCATATATCAAACGTCCACAATACAAGTAATTCAATACACAAATGGAGATGACAATAAGTAGAGGAACCACTACTTACCTTTGTGGTTAGAATTTGTTCTAAAAACTCAAAGCAGTATGGTCTGTGGCAGTCACTTCCAACATGATTGGGACTCATTTGTCCGCGACCTTTTGGTTCCCAGAGCAACATCATACGTAGCCACTGCTCAAAGTACGCTTGTGTCAAACTATCACACATCAAAAACAGATCATATTAACACCATAGATGGTAAAAACACATCAGCAGTTTCTACACATGCACAAGAAAATGGAATGCTACCACTACTTCCTGTGGTGTGTGGTATTTCTTCAAATTAAGGAAATGGACGCATATGAACGGTGACAGTCGATGACGTGTGAACGTGCAGTATGAGAGCTCAGCACACCAATATGTAATTAAAACAGGTCAACGGATATGTATATCTACAAATCACTCAAGTGAGAGACCTATAATTCAGGAGAATCCAGTGAAACAGTACCAGAAACATTATGAACGTCATCGATCCCAGTCAAACTATTATCACACACTTGCACAGAAGCGTGAGAGTGTTATAAGGGCGACGAAGCAAATCAGTGAAAAAAGCCAAACATTCAACCATTTGCCACGCCAAAACGATCTCACACAAACTGACATTCAGAATTATGCCGTACATAATGACCAGCAGAATTCTATCACATTCAGCAATCAATGGTTTCTGATCCCTATCTTTCATGAACTTGTCTATCTGACGTTTTTACTTCAGTTTTTCGATTCTTCAATAAGGCTACAACCCACATTCCTGAATCAATTTTACGAAAATACGTAAAAGATGTCTCACTACTGATGTGCCTTTCGGCAGCCCCGATGACAACATTTAATAATTATATCCAAATTTTGAAAAAAAGATGCCGTTTTGGAAGACCAATTTTGACAGCTACTGCAAACAAACAACCTCCAGCCATGCCTTCGTTACGGAGGACGGGATGAACATGTGTGCAGCCTCAGTTCACGATAAAATTCTGAAGAGTCAAACTCAGCCTTCGCAAAAATGACGACAGACCTGCACAACTGGTGAGGCATGGGCAGTTTATCGGAGTATTCCAGCTTGCCGTTATCCATGAGGTACGCGTGAATGTGCTCGGGCCGCTTACTGCTAACAACTCCCAGCCTGTAAGCAAGCAAGCGCCATCAGCACATCACATCTCACTGATACTATATGTACCAACGGTCTAAACTACAGACTGTGCGACTGAGCTAACAGAGCCACTTGAAGCCGTAACTGAGTGAGCAAGTACTTAAACGCTTCAAATGACACAGTTTGGTCATCAGAGGTGGTCTTGACAGCCAATCGCTGGACTGGACTGACATTGACAAACATTAGCAAAAAATTACATACAACTCAATACAACCAATAACAACACACAATAATAATACAGTACACAAAGTTACTCTAAGAAACCCTATCTACCTTAATACATCTGATGGTCAAATAACATCCAGCTGCCTTAATGGCTGACTGGTACAAAGATACCACAAGCTCCTGCATATGTTCGCTCTGCAGCTATTTCCAAAGACTACGACTTACAACTCTGAATTTGCAAAGGATGAGCTGTACTGGTCTAAGCTGGAGCAAACCAAAATGTTCTAGTGTAAGGCTGAAAAGACATACAGGGTCGAAAATCAGCGCCGATTTTAGGAGTCAAAAATCGGAACCGACTTTTGGAATGCGTGTCATGTGACAACAAATCCGATTTCCAACTCCGATTAGTGCGATTACAACTTGTTCTATTCCGAGATCGATTTTAGAGAAACATGTGATCGACAGAAACAGTGGTATTGATTGAAGTTTATTGTTTTTGTTTTGCTTGTTTGTAAATAGTACAGTAAATACATTTCAATTACCTTTCTTTCTGTTCTGATTTGCAACTATAGAAATGAAAAATGCAGCAGCATGGTTGTCAACTTTCTCAGCCATGTCTGTTTTTGGAAGCGAAAATTGGCGCCGATTTTCGACCCGCGTGTCAATGGCCAAAGGGAAAATAGCTGCATTTCACAGTTGCATCGTACACTCTATTTTGACTCGACAAGACTTGCATAGCATAGCCATAAAAATGTTCATCCACAGACTTATTAAAGAGAAATGTATAACAGCGCTAAATCTGAGTAGCAGCTGCCAAGGACATAAGCAACAATTTGGTATGCCTTGACATTGACACACTGTCTCACAAGATCTCTAATATGAATGTATATAATATTTAATCCATATAAGAGCAATCTGAGAGTAGGAAAACTAATATAATGCAATTAATACTTTGATGTAGTACTTTCATTACATAATTTCTACAAAGCACTGCCATTTCTTCATCATTTACATGACCACGCATTGCAATGTTTCTCCAAATTATTAACACACAACTGCAATGATGCCACTAGTGATGCACAGTTGCTTTGCAATACTAACACCTAACATACTATGACTGACTGCCAACCAGAAGTGGTTTGCTACAATAAATACTGCAACAGCTTCGGAAAAGCCATTCAGCACTCTAGTTTAAATACAACACTGCTACGAAACAGCACTCTTCAGCTTACCATCGCACAGGAGGCAGATGAGGTAAGAATGGTCGCATGCCCGTAATACACTCAAAGATAGTCGTTCCAAGAGACCAATAGTCTACGGTGCATGTATACTTGGGATTGCCAGGCGCAAACAGCTCTGGTGCCTGCAAACATCGATCGCACATGCGAGCACATATTTAACGGCCAAACAGCCCAGAATTCATGAGAATTGTGGATAATATGTGACTAAAATAAAACAAAAAGCCAACTTTTGAGTAACAAATTGTAAATATATTACTGCAGAGCATCAAACAACAACTGCACAAAGTTAGACTAACGTAACACAGTGGCAATCACTGCTGAGATTTCTTTTTTTTTTGCAATGAATTCAACCTGGCAGTGTGACCTATATTCTTAAGCAAAATGATAGTAACAATAAATCAAGAAATGAATTGTCTTATTATAGAGGCTTACACAGTCAAGACTACAAAGTCCACCAAAGTGCTAACAACAGAATAACAGCATGAAAAGGAAAAGTTTTGAGACGATGCCAGGAATGAGTCAATCTGCAAGTACACATTGCCGATGAGGTGACACGCTTAGATTCAAGTTGATACTGATGCAAACATTAAGGACAAACCAAATACTGCAGCGTGCCAACAAATGATGTACAGATGCTGTCGTTCGTCAAATCCTTAGCATAGCCAAGATCAATCAGTTTGTAGAGTATCTACAAAGAATGCGTAATGTCAACTGAAATATAACTCACAGATCAATATGAAATATACAACATTTCTTGCCAGTTATACCAGATCCAATCATACTGCTGGTCACATAAAACATTCATAACAAGCAATTTCAGCCACAGTGACTTAGCAAAGCACATAGCAGTTTAAGAAATGTGTACATAAAATGTGGGGTGCAATAAAAACAAAAATAAAAAGTTAAATACTTTTGCATCATACTGCATTTTGTCAATGAAACGTTGATGTAGTTTTGCTATTGTTTACAGCAGCCCATGTGCCTTTACACAGTTTTAAGTGTCGCATTTTTACATTTTTATTTATCTGATAACACTGAACACTGGTCTCCTCAGTTCTCAATCCATCTCACCAAGAAGTGACACTCTGAGACAATGTACAACTTGCTGCAGGAAGGCAACAGGCTAATTCTAACTGGGTTCATCAGTAGTACCATCGCGTAACTTGCAGCTTGATGAACTACATCAGCATCACCAGCGTCCATGGTCATCATCAAATTTCATGTGCTTTCTCTTCACATTTTTGAGTCAAGATTCGTTCAGTATACATAGACAAAAGACAGACTGCAAGAAATAATGACCTCTTTATAACAAATACTTATTAATAACTTAACTTATTCTTCTCTGAAAGATTGTTCAACTGGTGGCACTGCTTTATAGCAACAGCTGTTCTAGTTGCCAAATGTAAATATTGTACTCCAACTATGGTCAAAAAACTGCACTGAAATGCAATACCAGGCCATTTTGTGCACTTTGCATAACAATGTTCTCTGGCTTAAGATCACGGTGGATGATACGACGGGAATGCAGGTACTCAACAGCAGCCGAAACGTCATGCACAATGTGACGAACTTGACTTTCCGACAAACCGCAACAGTTCTCAGGTCGCAGCAGCACCTTATGTCAGTCAAATCAGCAAAATTCAACGTCAAGAATAAATGCATGAGGAGAGTTTACTGGCAAAAATATCAAAAGTGATAAACTGCTGCAAAGTACATCCAAAAAATCATGCATTATGACATGATTATTTCAAGACACATCTACACTACACAACATGAAAAGCCACTATCTGTTAAGACATTATTATGTCGCCTATTTAGCCGATATTTGTAAGGATATACACTGTTTCCACCAAACAAAGCGGCTCCTCATACAATTTTAAACCAATATTGTCACGCTAACCATGACCTACATATAATCTCCTATATTTGTATGAATTTACATCAAAACTAGAGCTTTCGTTTTTATCCTGAAGTTGACACTTGAGATTGTTTCCGTTTGTCTGAATTATCATTTACACCGAATACTTATCAGTTTTAGGATTACGTCAATGTGATGTCTATACAAACCCTTCGTAGGTCACCAAGTTGGCAGAACTCCATGGCAAGAACTGGCATGTCACCAGTAACTAGACACTTCAACTCTTCTGGTAAATCAACACCTCCCACAACGTTTGGATGATCAAGACGCAACATAATGTCACACTCTTGACGCCAGCGGGATTTATTCTTTTCGGAAAGATCACCCGACTGGCGGCACTGTTTTATAGCAACAGCTGCTCCAGTCGCCTATTTCACACAAGCAGCACAGCTATAATAAGAATAATAATAATAATACAAAATTTATTAAATGCCTTAATGCCGTTAGGCGGCTACAGAGGCGCTGGTGGAACAGGTAAGTAGAGTAGTTAGCAGAATGCAGTATAAAACACGAGTTTTAAGTCTGGATTTGACAGTAGAGAGAGAGTTGACCATAGTATTAATCAAATTCAAAAGAATAAGATAGCACTCTTGTTTCTAAGCAGCACACTGGTTGTGTCTCTGAATTTCAAAAGATCTTCTGATTCTAACCAAAAATACGGTATTTACATGAAAATATTTAAGAAATGATTAACTTTAGTGAAAACAATTGTACTAAATAATATCACAAACAACTGACAATGTATGTACATTATAAACTATCTCTTTCTTAAAATATTTCACAATACATAGCTAATATCTTCCATCAGCTGCCTACCTGGGTCTGTTAGGTGAATACACGCCTAAGGATGTGTTGCAACAACTAATATGCTATCACTTAATCATAACTAATTAATTAGTTAATTAAAGGTTACTTTCTATGCAAATAGTCAGCAACACATTTGCAAGCTGTATTATGACTGCAAAAGGCTGCCCCAATAAGCAACAAAACAAACAAAATTTGCCAAAGTCTATCAATGCAATACAGGACGTCATTGCCCTGAATGCATGCTTAACTGTGCTGTACTGTAAGCTCCAGGCAGTTTTCAAGTTATGTTTGCAAAGCAATGCCTGAATATGTTGACAAAAAAGTGTGTACAGAAGTCAACCCACCTCATTGCGATACAGATACACAGCACCAAACCCTCCACTTCCGAGCATGCTTTCATATTTCCATCCACTGAGACTCTCAGCAGCAGAGACTGCCATCTGCTTATACTGATATTAGGGACACGTCGTAGTGTAAACTGCTGATGTCAAAAACACACAATCCAGATTCAAAACTTAAAAAACAATTTCAGCGAACATTACAAGTAATTCAAGATTTTGATGATGCATAAAATCAATCACAATGCAATCAAACTGTCACCATTTTATGCCAGACGTCATCCTTGCTAAAACTGCAACCTGATTCTATGTGTTACAGAATGTTTACAGGACACCATGGAACTGGCAAAGATGTTTCTGACACTGAACATATTACCAACACAGCAGCCTTTTGGCTTAACACCTTATTCGTTAACTAACTAACTAACAGATAATAACTGTTGGCTTTCTCATAACACCACCAGAGCACCCCACAAGAGTACTGCAAGACACTATCAAGGTATCCTGTGGCAGGTCTGCTATGTCCCAGCAATAATCACACAAACTTGCTAACAGCACTGCTAGATGTCATCATATGCACAAGAAGCTCTTGTACACACGCTCGTCTCTACCATTCGTGCCTCACTCCATCATCCATGCTGTCTCTGATGTCGTGACAATCACAAGAATGCAGTTAACTCATCACACACTTTTCACTGGCAAACTCCGGAAAACTGACAGCAATATTAACAACACTAACAGTAAACTTATCAATAACCCTAACCATAACCATAATCCTACAACATTACAGTTAGCTTATCATTGTATTTGTACAGATGACAAGTTCACAATGCGAAAAGCTGACCAATACTCCAATAACCACCCGTATGAATGACATCTGAACTACTTGGAGGTAACCAGATGATTCAGTGATCACCAACACACAAATTCATGGTCAGTCACTTCACAGACTAGACAACTTGCAGACTGGACTATATGTGGACTAGTCAACTCGCAGACAGCAAATTTTTACATATCACATGCAGAGCAATTATCTAATCCCAATTTCCCATCAAACATGTTGGCAAATTGACAGGTCAAACTAGTCAAAAAGTCAACTCGTCACAGGTGAAAAGTGGAAAGTTTAGTAGTAGGATTAAGATTATGGTTAGTGTTGGGTTAAGTGTTGATGGTTATGAATCAGTATGCACACCATCCATTGCCAGTTTTCTGAGATTGCCAGCAACTAGTTGACCGTGGTCAGCTTTTCGCATTGTTAACTGTATTCCGAATTGACTAGTCCGCGAATTGACTAACCGAGAGTTGGCTTGTCTGTGAACCGTCCCGTAAGCCGTCGATTTAAATCCTAAATTTTCTACATGAAAACTGAAAATATGTAATCAAATTCAAATTTCACATTTTGCTTTTGCTTCTGGAGACTGTCCCCCAGACTCCCAACTGGGGCTTTGCCCTTGCCCTCGATCCCAATGGGAGACACCCGTTCCCCGTGAATGTTATTATCCGTCCGTGAGGACGAAAAATAAGGGATTCCTAGCGTTATTTTCCGTCCGTCAGCGGAGATGGGTTGATTTGTTACTTGGTCGATTGAGGTTTAGCGTCACCTGCACAGTGCACTCTGGTAACCCGAACTGTTGACAGGAATTCATGGAAAAGGCTACAGACTGCATTAGGCCTGGATGTATAGACGTAGACAACAGTTAAAGGTACAATGCCTCTACGACTGTCTCTCAATACTGACATATGTAACCAATGCTGTTGACTGCGGTAAGGCTATCGATGTAATATACTTAGATTTTCAAAAGGCATTTGATAAAGTTCCTCATGTTAGATTGTTAAAAAAATTGGAAGCACATGGAATAACTGGTAGTTTATTAAAC
>Ga0056115_1001572_pt1 | contig 11028 bp, 3 predicted proteins | sample WorMetOlspDAHAB1_FD_77007 | JGI IMG/M metagenome (GOLD analysis project Ga0056115, IMG submission 77007) | Marine gutless worms symbiont microbial communities from Max Planck institute for Marine Microbiology, Germany - Olavius sp. DAHAB.1 ... | reverse complement strand
TGTTAATGACGTCACAAAAGTAGGTCACGCACAGAATATTTATTACCAACGGATTGTATTATAGTGCTTGATTTATACTTTAAGTTTACGAAGAAATCTAATCTTGTTGGCAATTTTTAATACGATTGTTTGAAAAATTGGCGGTGGCTTACTTTTTTGGGCCACCCTGTACAAAGGGTGGGCCATAAACCGACGTTTTATTTTTTAGAAAGGATAGGTACACCGATTTCAATAGTTTTTCAATAGCTGTTGCAACAATTGAGAATGAAAACGAACGCATATACGTCGGTTTTTAGAAAGCGGTGCAAGAATATACGAAGCAAAATATGTAAGAAGATAACAGAAACATAAGATATAAACGCAATTTTGATATCTTTATTCACCACGCAGTGCTAGCGAAACGGTAAGTCGGTTGAAAGACTTAATGAACTGTAAGTGCATTTTATCACTTAGTTAAAAGGTTGATACGGGAACCAAATGAAAAAAAAATATTGCGTTTGGGTGTATCGAACAATGCCGAAAATTGAGAAACTATTGTTTCTTGCTGCTGGCCTACATGGTATAAATTCATTACATATATTCATTCTACTGATTATTACAATAGCATCAAGCAAACGAAGGGATAATAATAAACGATAGCGGTAAAGCGAACAATAATTTTTGAACAACCAGGTTTTAACACGTTTAAATAATAATAATAATAATAATAATAATAATAATAAATACGCGAAATGTATTTTGTTATAAAAACGTACAAACAACGTAAAATTTGCGTAATTTAATCAAAAATAAGCATGAAAACGGCTACGCAGATACTCATGATACATATGAACAGCATGTGTATCGTTTATCAAACCGGGTAGCCTATCTTGAGCACTGACGTTTGGCAGATAGATCAAGCAAAAGTGCCGGTGGCTTATGATACTGACAGGGACGTCAAACCTTCCGCTAGGGGGAGTCTCGATAGTCGCCACGGCTATACCCTCGCCGCAGATGGAAAAAAAACAAGTCATATCGTATTCGCCCGTAAACACGGCGATTCGGCTACATTGTAGTGCTGCGACTATACTAACAAAAAAGTACACAGTAAACTAGGGAGAGGCGTGCGGTAACCATTTTTCAACAGGGGATCAAAGTAAAAAATTAAGTTTTATACTTAACATGATACGTTGCAAGCGTCGTGTGTAATTTCTGACCTCAGTTTCTTCCGCCTCCGAAATGACCTATATTGTGTCGAGTGGGGCGTTAAACTCTACTCACTCACTCACCTCAGTTTCAAATTTCACGGGTCAGCTGACCCCCCTGACCCGGCCTTCTCGAGTCCCTGGGGAAAACTTACAGGGTGGCGCAAGAAAAAGTGGAACGTACATTTCTTCACGTAGGTATTCGCTCAACTGTGGTTTTTCGCTGCAGATCATGGAAGTGTGGTACAGAAACAAAGGATTGGTATTCGTTACGTCAATGTCCCTACTTTGGTAATCTGCAAAGAAAAGGGTTAGATAGACGTCACGGACCACCGCCCTTCATCGGACTTGCCATTCAATACACAGGGTGACAGTGACGTTACAGTCTAATATGGTAACGTCGCCATATTGGAGGTATACTATGTTGTGATGGTGTCACGTACTAAACTTTCGTGTGCTCGCAAACCGTTGTGTGTGGAATTATACATGGTATGCGAACGAACGTTGGCATGAGACTTTACAAATTTACAAATGTTAACTCTTTGTTCACATTAAATGTACCGCCAATATGGCAGCGTGATTTTGTGCCCAGTTCAGTGACGTAAATGCAACCTCATGTATGAAACAAATGAGTGAATTATAAAATACACCTTTCGGCATACCTGCGTTTTAAACCTCGACTGTTGACGTCGGTTCTTTCTGCGCGTGCCCGGATGAGCAGGCGAAGGCCTCGTCTCCACCTTTTCCGAAAACAGTTTCAGCTTCTCGGCAAGACTCAACCTGATACGGAACAAATGATAATAAAAGTATTTCTAAACAACGTAGCACTGCACTGTAGCACAGAGTTAAACATGGGTCCATCTTTGCTGACCCAATCCAATCCAATCTGGATGTTCACAAATTAGATCCAATCCAATGCATAAATATTCGGTATTAAATCTTAATCTTAAACTATGTGCAACTAACTATTCTAATGATGACTTTTAACCGCGGTAGAACTGGAATAGCTAAGTTCATAAATCATAATTTGAAAGAAACAGCATGAACTGTGCTGAAATGATTACTAATTGAAAACGGGGTCACATTAATCCCACCCAATCCAATCTAATCCAATCCAATCCATGGATGGATCCAATCCATGACTATTGTCCAACTCTGCTGTAGCAACCCTACATCCAGCGTTGTAACTGATCAATAATTTTGGTACATTTGAATCAAAATCACAAATTGTCTATGACAAATTGATTCAGAAGTCAAATCGAAATCATTAGCCCCAAATTGGTTTAAATCAAAATCATCAAAATTGATTTAAATCAACAAAGGCATCATACAATAATGAAAAAAGAGGCCTATACGGCACATAAAAGCCGACGAAAACTTTAGTGTACTGGAAAAACATTAACTGAAATGAAGGAAAAGTTCCTTTAACGGAAATAATGTAACGCTTTTTTAACAGTACCAATTCTCATTCAGTCTTGAAGTGCGCCACCTGACGAACTAGTTATACAAAAGGTTAAGCCAATGTTTATTTATATAAGGAAAAAATAAGTCACGGAGGCCCAAAATATGATTTTGATTTTCAAGGATGATGAAAAATCAAAATTATGGAAAAATCGATTCAAATAAAAATCGTAAGTCAACAAGTGATCTAAATCATCGTGACTTATAAATCATTTGATTAAAATCGTCCCCAACGCTGCCAGCATCAAAACAGTTAGTCAGAGTACGTGAATTTGTATTTGTCGCTGGGTGTAAAAGTGTGATGATTTCATTCTTCCGTTTTATTTTTATTTCTCTAAATGTTTTAATGCGTTGATGCTGACCGTTCAATTACTGATTTCAACTTGCTTCATTTTTTACTGATTTGATTTTTAATATTAATTTTTCAGGCTCTTGTGTACTCTGAGTACCGATTCTCACAAGTAAGTTGAAGAAGACGAGCTGCACATCTATAGTACCAAAACCAATTATCTTGCTATCCTCGTAATTGAGGTTCTGACTCTCACTTTGATAGCTCGTCTTCAGTATCATCTTTGCTTGTGTGTTCCTCCTCTGAGCTGGGTATCAGACCTTGGCCGCCACCGCCGTGCAGCGTTCGCGCAAGCCACAGCTCAGCTTCGTCCAGATATTGAAGTGCAGCCGCTCTCAGATCACCCTGGCCGCTCACAGACCTTAGCTGACGACCGGAACCTGCATCACCATTGTGTAATTTATTCGTGAATAATGCATGTAATGAGATTAGTAATCTAGAGTTATTCTAATGCCTGTAGTTGTGTTTACATATGTCATGTATTGAGATATTGGTATTATTATTAAATAAAATGTATTACCTTAACTTTTGTTCTGTTCTTGCTGCTATACAGCTGCTGCATACTCAATGCAGTGCCTAGGTCAACTCAGCCTTCCGCCCTCCGAGGGACGGTGCCAGCCTAATGGCTGAGTAACAATACAAATGGCGATGGGTGAATTTTTGTCCTATAGCAGTGCAGCCTATCAGCGTACGAGGACATAGAGGACCCGAGTGACTATGCCGTAGATGATAGCACTATAAATATCGTCCTGGTATATTATTATTATAATTATCGTTGTTATGAGAGCTTCATAAAACATCACACGCTGCATCTGACTCGACCTGTCAGCGGGAATTTGTTTCCTGCATGGTCCAACGATTCAGTCATGACACCGAGAAAAAAACTGAAAACTGGAAACATTACTGTTCCATCCGTCAGGTCTAAAGGTAAGATTTGATCGCGCTCTGGTGACAATCACCGGCCATAAGAAATGCACAATTTATGTGCTAACTGAAATGAACCGAACGAATGGTAAACCAAAAAAAAAAACAGTTATAAAATATATTATAATCAAAAATACAATTAAATAAAATTAAAATTGAAACAGGGTCATAAAACCTTGTACGGCGAAGTCCGGCGTTGACAGATCTGGAACGCGACGAAGGTCTTCAGCGGTGATTGGCGGCGTGAGACAGCGGACAGCACGGGAATCTTCGTAAAAACCGTTTGGAACCCTAACCACGTCGTTCGTGTAATGTGTGCTTCCCAGCTGGCGAACGTAGCTAGACGGCGCGTTATACTGCAGTTCCGAACGAAAATTCGCAACAGACGGCAACCTGAGACAAAGACATCATCGTCGTCATTAACAAAATATTAACTATATCGGGTACAGCAAAAAAGTAGCCCCAAAAAGTTTTCAAAACAATTTTCTCAGCAGTCGTTTGGAATTCCAAAGCTAAGACTTTCACCAACGTATTTAGTCATCCTATGCGAAAATGACTATATTATCAGCATATAATTAGCTGAAGGCGTAGTAAAGTTGTCAGCACTATATACAGTGACGCTACCTAATGATTTTTAGCGTGCTTTTACCACAACCTATACATCTATCATAGCTGACGAGAACTACTAAATATAACAAATGTACAAAAAATTAAATACCAAATCAAACAACACGAAGGTGTTAAATATATCTGAATGTTGCCATTGAAAATCTTATTCACGACGAACCACAGAAGAATAAACAGATGGTAAGTTTAAAAAGAGGCAATTCGATGTTTTCAATGTTAAATTGCAAAAGTATAAGTCTAACTGGAATACCAACACTTAACATGATATAAGCCAATATAAGCTATTGGACACACGACTCAACAACGACCTGCTATTATTTTTAGTTTGATTCTAACTTAACACGTTAATATAAGCAACTATTTGTGTGAAAATATTTTTAAAAAATAAATTAACAATTTTTGTATCGTCAATTTTCCCACAAAACAATGAAAATCGTTCAATATGCGAGTAAACGAATATACAAGACAGGGCCAAAAGCTGCAATGAAAGCTAACTGGCTTATCTGGCGCCATTAAGAACGCGAAGTTAAATCACCAACCAATGTAAAAAAAACGAAACCACGGTGCCGCTTACATTTCAGCTTGCTGCTGCTCAGTGGGTGTATCAGGAGCTGACAGTCGCCGGCTTCGCCCATCCATTCTTCCATCCATCTTCCTGTATAATCAGCAATCAGAGGGCAGAGGCAATAGTTAATTAGTTAGCCAGTTGGGATTTAATGGCAAGAATACGCTACGCCATGCCTTTAAAAAGTATGCTGCAGTTAAAAAGTCCATATTAACGAGTAAGTTGAATATAGCACTCGTTGGAAAAGGCATAATTGAAGTTGAGAGATACAGAATAGACAAGACCGAAAAGCGCACGAAAATAAGTAAGTAAATGCAACCCAAACAAGAAGAAAAAATCCTGATTAGTCGTCTCTTAGAACACCCGGCTAGGAAACGACGTGGGCTTGTTCGATCAATCGCAAGCACAACATGGGACATCGATTACAATATACTATGAACAACGTAGCTGAAATCAGCGACTGGAAATGGCAATGACAAGTGACCTCTTTCAATGAACGAACATGGACAGACACAATAATAGCGAATATCGACACGGCACCTTTTGACAGTTGATACTCTGAATATACAGCAAACAGAAGTTCGACTCTGCTGTACCTGTGACCGACTTGCTCGTCTCTTAGCTCCGCATCCTCTCGTTCCAGTTCTTCCTCGCGTTGTTTGCGCATGCGCAGAACCGCCGCCAACTGCGGATCGATGTTGACAGCTCCGAACACAGACGGTTCCGTGTCGACGGACTTGGCCATCTGCAGGATCGGTCGCGAGGCCCGGCCAGAGTCCGTGGCGGCACTGACCCCCACCGCGGTCTCAGCTCGAGCGCCGGAGTAGGCTCCCCGATAGGCGGCGGCGGCGGACCGCCGTGGCTCGGCCGGTCGTCGCTCGGCGCAGACGGGCGACGACGGGTCATCGACCGACGACGACCGAACGACAGCATCCCACGATCGGCCACTCACGAGACGCGGAAACTCGGCCTTGACGGAGTCCAACCCCGAACCAACTTTCTCTCCTTCGTCCCCCACGAGTTCTTCCGCTCCGTCCTCATCTCTGAACGCGACTTTAACCGTTTTTGACGGCCGTAATTCAGCGACAACGTCCTGGTTAGCTGCATCTGACGTTCGCCGCGTTGTCGAACACTGTTCCTGCAGCGTCGCCATCTTTCCGGCATCATCCAGGAGTGAGTCGCCGTTCGTCAGCGACTGAAGTGCGAGAAAGTCTTCGCGGCTTCTGATGATGTTTCGCGCCTTCGGAGCCGCTGAGTCCCGTTTTACGGCGAAGGCCGCGTTGCTGCCGCCTTCGGTACGCGGCGGCAGCGGCGCCGAAAAGTTCTCCGGACACTGACCACTGACCGCAGCACGATCGGAAAAACTCGCCGCGTAGCTGCTCGAAAGCGAAACGTTTTTGTCTGCCGGCGGCAAAGACGCCGAAAGACCGGTAGACTGGTTGCTACGGGATGCGGTGAAGGGCTTGTTTATTGCATGCGATGCGCCCGTTACGACCTCATCACGCTCGCTCCACAGTTTATGTTCTGACAGCTGTTTCGCGTCCAAGCTGCCAGTGTGAATCACTGAGCCCTGGCTCTGAGGCCAGTTGGTTCGCCGCACGTCGGCGTCCTGGACTGCATACGACTCCGTCGACTTGGCCACTGAATCAGGTCTCGAGTTCAAATCCGACTGACGTCTGACTGAAAGCTGGTCAGAATCGGAGTTTGGGAAGGCACCAGTGGGACCGCTTTTGTGAAATCTCGCTGTATCGACGGATTTAACAGACGGGCCGACAACAATCGGCTGGATATAGTCCGTAATCAGAGTTTCCTGATTCAGATTCTTGACGCATTCCTCTCGTTGAAAGTCTGCAGCAGGGTCGACGTCTGCTCTGAGGAGGTTCGTTCCAGACGCGGGCATCGCTTTCTGTTTCGTCTTAGGAGATACAACTTGACGACGTTCGGGGGCCATCGTGAAGATCTTCGGCACCGGAAATACTTTCACCGATTCTCCCAGATTGCGAATCATAACGTCCTCAACGGATCTCCAGCGGCATGACTCTGGACTTAACGTTTTTATGGTGCCGGTGGTTGTTTCCAAGTACCTATTCACGGCCGACTTCCCTACATGATCAGCCTGCACTACGGCGTCCTTTTTGGTGGGGTGGAATGTCAGCAATTTCGTATGATAAAGACAATTAGTTTTTCTCAGCTGTGACCTCGCGTCGACAGACGGAAATAAGGATTCGGCGATTCGTGGATTTATTCGTTCATACAGTGCGGCATCTTCCATACGCTCGACTTTATCGCTGTTCGGGTCTATGTAAGTCTTCGGGCAGCTTTCGCCGGCCTCACTGGCCGCGAGCGTCGTCAAGTCGGCACGACAATAGCTTCCGGTTGCGGCTAAAAGTCGACGCGCATCGGAAACGCAAAACGCCGACTCGACGTTCATTGGCTTGACTCGTTGTACCTCAGTCGCTGCGTCCGTGAATGCATGCTCATTCTCTAAGGTTTCCTGCACGACGGCTGTCTGCCTCTCTGGCTGAGAAATATTTCCCGCTTCTTCCTTCAAACATGGCGGAACACTGGTAAACTCCGCTTCATGCATCTGCCGCGGTTCAGCTGTCGATGGTTTAGAATCTACCAAACGCAAGTCAACTGAAAGCGGACTTGATTGTTCGGGGACCAACGACATAACGGCGTCTGGAACGACAGAAGCGTTTGTGATTTCTGGGACGTACAGTTCCGACAGTGTCGGCGACGGCATCTCCGCATCATCAGGGAAATAAACCGCTGTCGACGTCTGACCAGATAGCGGGAGCCCTTCGCCAGAAAGCCGAGAGACGCCCACATTCACACTGGGTGTCTCAGATTGGGGTGTTACGAGCTCTGACGTTTGGGGAAGTACCGTTCGACTGGAATCATGGACTAACGATACGTTTGCAGCCGTCGCCGTGGAAGAATGTGAGCGGTTGTCATCGCCTACAGTTAAAACGTGTACAATTTGTGTCTCTTCAACAGACCGACTGCCCGTACTGAGTGTTTTGTCCAGCCGGTTCTCTGAACAATGTTCTGGCTTCTTTGAGCCATTCAAGGGCGCAGGAGACTCCGATAGAATGCTCACTTCTGGCTTTGCACTACCGATACTTATATTCGATGATATTTCGGTGCTTTTGGATGTCATGCGGTGGTCTGTCTCAATGGCTGGAGATGTGGTGTTCAGCCGCGCCGTCTCATTGACAGTTGAATTTATTTTAGTACTTACTGTATGCAGCCGAGGCAACCGAGACGATGACGAGTCGTTTATCCGAGGTACCTTGTCTGCGTTATTTTCTCTCTCCAAACCCAACAAACGTTGATGCGGTAGAACATATAGTTCTTGCTTTGTTTTCACAGCTTCCACAACATCGATTCCATGCCGGGGATCAATTTTCTGGGATCCTGCAACGGAATCAAATGGAGCAGATTCTAACTTTGAGTGATCAGGAGTATTTGATGTTTGCACATAATTCGCGTTCAGTACATCACGTCTCTGTACGCCACCGACTTTATCCTCATCAAAACTCGGAAACGCTGGCTGACCGAACCCCATATCATGACATTTAGTTTCAGCCTCTTGTAAAGACTTCTTCTGCGACCTGTGCGACGAGACGTCATCAGTAGATGCGGATAAAATGCTCTGAGTAGTTTTCACTGAAAATATTGCAGACGAGTCTGATATGTATTGCTTCGACGGCTGGTGCTTGCTTCCCGCTGGTTTTCGAGCTGCATAGTTATCGAGGTTCACTTGGGCTGACTGGAATGGATCGGTGGCATCTGCCGGAAGAGTTGAAACGGGGCCCGGTTCGTTATTAAGTCTTCCAGATACTACCAGCTGTCGTGGTGACTCTGGTTCCGCAGTGAGACTATCCACCAGTTCCGGAGTCGAAGATAAGACCACGTTTTTCGTCATCGGAGCTTGCTTGTGAACTTGGTCGACGATCTTCGACGACTTGTGCCGTTGCGGATCGGGCGGTGCTTCCTGCTGTGGCTGGTGGTGTCCGCCGGCTGAACTGGTTGCCCCCAGAGCCTTTCCAAGCAGTTCGTTGAACCGGTCTTTTGTCGGCGGCGGTTCACAACCCGCAGCTGATGACTGGATGTCACGGCCCTGCGTGTCGAAAGAGTAGATCGTGACTCGCGGCCTTGCGCGGCTGGTTTCCACTGGCGCCGATTTTGTCGCCTGATCGGGCTCCGTTTTCGACGGGCGGGCGAAAGCCACAGATGACGCCGATCCAACCGCGGAGGTTGTCGAAGCTATCTCGGGCATTTCGAAGTCGTTTTTCAACCCCGCATCCGATGTCCTGGACTCACTGTCCAAACCTTGATGCTCTATAACAGATTGTTCGCGGCTTATGTCAACTCCCGTAACGTCGACACCACGCCGGTGTGTGATCTCAGACTCCAGCTTTCTGAACCCCGTGTCTCGACTTCCAGTTTCAGCCTCGTGTAAAGAATTCTTCTGCAACCTGTGGTCGTGTTTAATCCCCTTCGCTGACAGGAAAAACTTTGAAACAGAGGTACTCGAGGATGACGAAACCGTTGTAGGGGCACCTGTCGTCGATAAAGGGAGGTCGCTGGCGTAACGCGATCTGTGATCCAAATTGTGAGCGAAGTCGCAGCCCGTGTGAGTCGAACGCCACGGTGTTTTCGAATGTGGTTGCTGGAAGCTCTGAGTACTGGTCGCGATGGGGGATGACGTATTGTCGGGGATGTGAAGCGACGGAGTGGACAACGATGACGACGTAATGCCAGAGTGCGGCCGGAAAGTCGCGCTGTCGGTCGAGGTGAGATGACCGGGGCGGTCCGTCGCTGCATCTACGGGTGTGGCGCCGTCCGCGATCGGCGTCCGTTCCCCGGCGGTGCGGGCCCGCACCAGCTCCGCTCGGCGTCGGCGTCTCACGTCGCTGGCCGCCGCCGCTGTGAGGTCCGACTCGACGGCCGAGCTCGCCTCCGCGTCCGGAGCAGTCTTCGTGCGGTGGTGATCCGCGGAATCCAGACTGGCGCAGCTGCCATACTCGGACGCCGGGTCGACAGCGGGAGACGCCGTGGCGCTCAAGGTGCGCGGACCCCACGGGCGGGAAGTCGCAAGACGAGATCGGATGTCCAACGTTCCCGTGGATCCCCCAGACACTTCCCCGGCGCCGGTCTTCTGTCCCAGAGTTCTCCTGCCAATCTGTGGTGATGTGGACGCCAACTCACCACCCGAACGACGGTGGTCCGTGACCGCTGGAGGATCAGGAGGGACAGATGCCGCAACCTGGTTGCAGAGCGCCGTGAGATCTTCGTGGTTCGATCGCAGGCGAAACGGCGTCAGCGACTTCGTCTTAAACTGAATGGAACTGCCTCCTCGATCTGCCAACTGAACAGTCACAACCAGGCAAAATTAAGAAACAACAGAACACAGCAATGATACTGGTTTAATAATAGTCAGCTGATCCATCAACCGAGAACGCGGGCGACCGACATCACAGACCAGAGAGACCACCTACCTGTTCCAACAATTATCAGTGGCTTTGCAAAAGGGAAACTAACGCGGTCTCGTTTCAGAACACGTTCACTGCCGGCTAGCCTGTTGAAACCAGTTAGGCTTATTTAGTTATTCTTAACTTCAATGTTTAGTGCCAACGGCTTTGTGCTTGCGGGCCAGAAATAATAATAATAATGATGAAAGATTTGCACGGCGCCACGTAGTCAGCATGCAAAGGCGCTGACAACGATGCATGGACTATAGTCTAACTGGTGTGTGAAGAGACGAGGTTTCAGGTGTCGCTTTACAAGTTGTGACAGACTGGCACAGTCGGATATCAGCACTGTACATGTATATACAACGAGCGTTAACTGTTTTGAACGTAAAGTGAAAACATTATTTTACCGCCCGACGTTTGACTGTGCATATCAGA
>Ga0056115_1001571_pt1 | contig 11031 bp, 10 predicted proteins | sample WorMetOlspDAHAB1_FD_77007 | JGI IMG/M metagenome (GOLD analysis project Ga0056115, IMG submission 77007) | Marine gutless worms symbiont microbial communities from Max Planck institute for Marine Microbiology, Germany - Olavius sp. DAHAB.1 ... | reverse complement strand
TAGAAGAGATTTTTAAATCTAATTTTTGGAAGAAAATACAGCTGAAGAATATAACAGTTTCAGACCGCTAAGTTTAATACTGTTTCAGGTTGCCGCTGACACAGTAATATATAAAAAATCCAAATACCCATCACGGCTGTCCCGCTGAATCGAGACATTGGCAACCTTCAAGGATATCAATGAATCAAACAGGAGTTAAAGTAAATCTACATGAATTCCGAATTGAGACATATTTCTACAGATCAAATTACAAACACGGTAAAAAGATTGTGTATTGAATCCAATACGATTCTGGGCGACGACATGCTTCAGGCTATTCGGAAAGCCCATCAAATAGAAGAATCGGCAGTGGGAAAAGATATATTCAACCAATTTCTGAAAAATGCCGAAATTGCCTGCAAGGAAGGCATTCCACTATGTCAGGATACTGGCCTGGCCGTGATTTTCATTGAATTGGGTCAGGATGTTCAATTGGTGGGCGGTAGTTTTGAGGATGCCATCAATGAGGGTGTCCGGCAAGGTTATAAAGAAGGCTATCTCAGGAAATCATCCCTTGACCCTGTCAAACGGGAAAATTTCGGCGATAACACCCCGGCCATAATCCATGTGGAAATAGTGGCTGGTAATAGGCTTAAACTTTCAGTGGTTACCAAAGGATTTGGCGCTGAAAACATGAGCCAGGTAGTTTTGTTTCCACCTTCAGCCGGCCTGGACGGGGCTAAAAAATTTGTGGTCGAACGGGTTGAAAAAGCGGGTGCCAATGCCTGCCCGCCTTTAATCGTTGAGGTCGGCCTGGGTGGCAATCTAGAAAAAGCCGCTATGATTGCAAAAAAATCACTGCTGCGCCCCATCGGCAAGAGACACTCAGATCCCCAAATCGCACAACTTGAAGAAGAGCTCCTGGATGAAATTAACCTGCTTGGGATCGGGCCCCAGGGATTTGGAGGCAAAATTACTGCTCTGGATGTGCATATTGAAACATATCCCACCCACATCGGCAGCCTACCGGTTGCCGTTAATTTGCAATGCCACTGCCATCGCCATAAAGAACAGGTTTTATAGATACTTAGGGAGATCCAGGTGAGCAAAGAAATCTGCATAACAACTCCGCTATCAGATGAAATGCTGCAATCCCTCAAAATCAGAGACAAAGTTTTGATAAGCGGTGTTATATATTCAGCCCGGGATACGGCCCATAAACGGCTAGTTGAATTGGTGGACCAGGGCCAACAACTGCCGATCGAATTGCAGGGGCAAATCATCTATTATGTGGGACCGACGCCTCCAAAGCCCGGCATGGTCATCGGTGCGGCCGGTCCGACTTCCAGCTACCGAATGGATCCATACGCCCCCAGGCTTATCCAATATGGTCTCAAAGGTATGATCGGCAAGGGTCCCAGAGGACCTGGCGTCATCGAAGCCATCAAAAAATACAAGGCTGTTTATCTTGCTGCTACCGGCGGGATCGGTGCGCTCATTTCAAAAACCATAAAAAAGAGCGAAGTGGTTGCTTACGAAGACTTGGGTACTGAAGCCATTCACAAAATGGAGGTAGAAAATTTTCCGGCCGTGGTCGTCAACGATATTGAAGGGAACGACCTTTATAAAGCCGGAGTCACAGCGGATTGAAAAATACAGCGATCCTAAGCTTGGGATCATTGGAGGAAGAAACATGCAAGCAAACAGCTATATGGGAAATGTGCTTTGGGTTGATCTTAGTAAGGGTGAGCTAAAAATCGAGCCAACCCCTGAAGATGACCTTAAACAGTTTATCGGCGGCCGGGGGATGGGTATCAAACTGCTGACCGATTTGGCCCCACCAGGTGTAGATCCTTTTGCGCCCGAAAATCCCATGATCTTCGCGACAGGCCCCTATACAGGAACGGGTGTTTTTTCGGCCTTTTTTAATGTCACCACGAAAGCACCGCTGACGGGTATCGCCCTCAGCAGTCACTGCGGCGGTCACTGGGGGCCACGGCTAAAAAAAGCCGGATTTGACGGCATCGTCATTACTGGTGCATCCAGCGAGCCCTGTTATCTGGTAGTTGATGAAGACCAGGCCTTCTTGAATCCGGCCGGGGATATCTGGGGCAAGGGACTGCTCGAAACCGAACAGATCATCAAGGAAAAAGAAGGTCCGGCAGAGGTCTTGGCTATCGGCCCGGCCGGAGAGAATATGGTGCGGTTTGCAACGCTAATGAACAGCCACCGTGCCGCAGGACGCGGTGGTGTGGGGGCGGTTATGGGCAGCAAGAAATTGAAGGCCATTGCCGTCAAGGGCAAACTGCCCATCAAATCGGCCAATCCTAAAAAGGTCACCGAAATCTCCCGTAGCGGCGCCAAACTGGCTATGGAAAGCGGCGCAGCCTTTGCTAAATACGGCTCCTCAATGGCCTTTAATGTCTTCAATGAAGCCCATGTGCTGCCCACAAAAAACTTTCGCGGCGGCTACTTTGGTGATACGCAACATATTGATGCTGAGGCTTTGAAAACAGGCTATTTTGTGAAAGACCGCGGCTGTTTCAACTGCCCCTTAAAGTGTGGGAATGTCCACCAAATTACAGATGGTCCCTATCAGTTGGATGAAGTGGAGGGTCCGGAATATGAAACTTTAATGGCATTTGGTTCCAATTGCGCCAACACCAATCTGGAATCAATTCTCATGGCCAACTATCTATGCAATGACCTGGGCATGGATACCATCACCTGCGGCAACCTCTTCGCGCTGCTCATGGATCTCTATGATCTGAAAATCATCAACCAGGAGCAACTGGACGGGTTCTCGATGAATTGGGGTGAACATGAATCCATTATTGGGTTGATCCCAAAAATTGCGGCTCGTGAAGGCATCGGAGACCTGTTGGCAGAAGGTTCTTATCGGGGGGCCATGAAATGGGGGCCGGCTGCTTTGGCGCGCGTGATTCATGCCAAAAAACAGGAGTATCCCGGATATGAATCGCGTCGGTCCTTTGCCACCGGCTTTTCCCTCGTAACCAGCAACAGAGGTGCATGTCATTTGCGTGCCGCCATGTATGTAAACGAAATCTTTGCCGGTGAATTTGAGAAAGACGGCTTTGAAAGCCACATGGCAACCCTGGTGGACAAGGAGCATTACCTGGCCCTGGCCGACTCCTTTCTCACCTGTAAATTCGGAATGCGCAATGCCCAGTTCACAATGCCGGTGCTGACCGAACTGTACCGGGCCCTTACCGGAATATCGCTGTCCGAAGACGAATTAATGCTGGCCGGCGAAAGGATCTGGAATCTGGAACGCCTTTACAACCTTCGCGAGGGTGTTGAGGCAGATATGCCAGCAACACGATTATTTCAGGAAAACCTGGATGACGGCCAAAAAGGCGGTGAGGCGATCAGCAAAGAGCGTTTTTCAGGGGCTCGAAGCATGTACTACACCTTAAGAGGTTGGAGCGATGATGGGATACCTTCAGCGGAAAAGCTAAAAGAACTGGGATTGACCGATAGATAAAAATTGGAAAAAGGAGAGGATATGTCAAAGCTTTTTGAAACTACAACAATTAACGGCATGGAACTTCCAAACAGATTCGCACGTTCGGCCACGTGGGAAGGCATGGCTGCTGACGATGGTACCGTTACACCGGAGCTCAAAGATCTTTATGTAGATCTCGCAAAAGGAGGCGTGGGGTTGATCATAACCAGTCATACCTATATTCGACCTGACGGAATGGGATCGCCAAGGCAGTTGGGATTATCCGATGATAATTTCATTCCGGGTTTGCGGGAATTGACTGATGCCATACATTGGCATAACACTCCCGTGGCTGTTGAGCTTTCCCATTCCGGTATTTTAGCAAATGAAAAGGTAACGAAACTTACACCGCTGGTTCTTTCAAAAGTGGAGGGTTACGCAGGATCACAAGGCCGCGAAATGAGTACCGAAGATATACGAGATATTATTGAATCGTTTGGCCTGGCTGCCCGACGAGCAAAAGAAGCGGGATTCGATGCGATTCAAATCCATGGCGCACATGGATTTCTGGTCAATCAGTTCCTATCACCCGCTTTTAACAAACGCAAAGATGCTTACGGCGGACCCATAGGAAATCGGGCCAAAGCGGTTTTGGAAATCTTAACTAAAATGCGAAGCCATGTTGGCAACGACTATCCGATTTTGATCAAATTGAACTCCGAGGATATCATTGACGGAGGGCTGACGGTGGGTGACTCTTTAAAGGCAGCTTTAATGCTTCAGGATGCAGGGATCGATGCTATTGAGTTGAGCGGGGGTACCGTTGTCACCGGAGATCACTGCCAGACAGAAATTAACACCGAGGAAAAAGAGGCCTATTGGCGAAAATCGGCTAAAGCATTCAAGGAAAAACTGACAATACCGTTGATCCTGGTGGGGGGCGTACGCTCATTGCAGCTGGCCGAAAAACTCTATGACGAAGGCTATGCCGATTATTTCTCCATGAGCAGACCGTTTATTCGAGAGCCGGGTCTGGTGGCGCGCTGGGCGTCGGGCGATTTAGCAAAAGCCACTTGCCTGTCGGATAATCTATGTCGCGGACCTTTGCTGGAAGGCGGGGGAATATATTGTGTTATAGAGAATAAAAAGGAGAAAGAGTAGAAGTAGTTTCAACCTAAAACGTAACACCTGGATTTTGCACGAGTCGGAGGCTTTCATATGCAAGGCACTTAAGGGTAAGGCTATAGTGGCCTATGCCGAATCCTTAATTTTCATGCAAGATTCAGGTAACTATCCACCGGTATCTGTATTTTGTACGCAGTGCAATTTAGGATGGGCCTCACTATTCCACATTCCACATTCCGCATTCCGACTTCCCAATTCAAGTATCTGCCTTTACATTAGCATCTGCGATATTATTTTATACAAAAAAATCCAAAATGACATCGCGGCTGGAAGCCGCTCCCACACAGTTAAAGTAGGCTGACGGAGTGACTTCATCACTTGCCTCGCCTGCTTGGCCGGAGGACGGACACGAGCAGGCATGCGCTCACAATCAGAAACGAGGACTTCAAAAAAGGATAATTTATCTTAGGGAAAAAATGAACGACAACAGTGCACAAATAATTCGATGCCCAAAATGTCAGGCGGCCAATCGTATTCCGGCTGACAGAATCGGTATGACCGCTAAATGCGGCAAATGCCAGGCAGCGCTGCCGACAGATCCAGCTGCGGCCGAGCCTGAAGCCAGCTACAAAATGCGCTGCACCGAATGCGGCGCCAAAAACCGGGTTCCCGGTGGAAAATTAAATGCCGGAGCAAAATGCGGCAAATGCGGCTCGGTGCTAAAAACAGAGGAATTGTTCACCTCTCAGCCCATAATGGTCAGCGACGGCAACTTTGAAAACCAGGTATTAAAATCCCCCTTGCCGGTGCTGATGTGGGCCTGGGCTCCCTGGTGACCGAGCTGCGGTGCAATAGCACCGATTATCGACCAGTTTGGGGTCGAATCAAAGGGAAAAGTCAGGGTCGGAAAACTGAACGTTGATGCCAGCCCGATGGTGGCATCCAAATTCAGCATCATGAGTGTTCCGTTTCTATTTATATTTGATAATGGTCAGATGAAAGAAAGCGGTCCGGGCGGGTTGCAGAAGCACGAGCTCATGATGAAAATGGCTCCCTATATATAGAACGGTTTGTCCGTTGCCGGTTAACCCGTTAGCCCGTTGCCCGTTTCCGGTTTATCGGTTTGCCCGATCCGGCTAGTAAAGAATCCTTACCACAGAATCAGAATTTGGCTTCGTCCTCGAGTCGGGGTGTATACCGTTAAGCAACCGTAAATTAAAGGAATATCGGGCGACCAAGCCCCCGGCGTACCGGCCAACGGGTGCACGGGCCAACCGGCACACGGGCCAACCACATGTTAACTACATGAATACAGAAGATAAATGCAATCAGCTCGCTGATAAAATCCGAATAATTCTTGGCAATGGCATCACCCTGGGCGACGATGTGGCCCACTACATCGATTCCACCTTTTCCAACCCGACAATTGAAGAACTTCAGGCCATTCTGCAGGACGATTCCAACTGTGAAAAAGACTCCCTGATGGAGCTGCTGTTTTTCCCGGATGAAACCATGCAGCTTGAACTGGAAGAAATGCTGGAAAGTTTTCGGCTGGGCAAACCGGATGAAGATAAGGTAAGCGACGCGCTTTGCCGGGAATCGCTGCAGGTCCTGATGCGATTGCCGGAAAACAGAGGAACGATTGACCTTGTTTTACCGCACGAGGTTGCCCCGGGATTTATTGCGCGGCTTCATATTGCCAAACACCTGGACGCAAAATTAAGGGAAGTTATCAATAAACGCGCAGCGGAGGATGCCGCAAACGACTATAAAGTCAAAATAAGAAACTCAAGGTTTTTGCCGGATGAAAAAAAGATTCATTTTTTATGCGAATTTTTTGAAAAGCTGAAGACTCAAAGTCACGATTTTAACGTCTGCCTGGACTTTGCACTGTCGTTTTTAGATGAACTCAAGCAAGACCAGGACCTGTACCCGGCCCTGATGGCCAAAAAGAGGTTTTATTTGCGCAGTCTGCAAAAGGCTAAAAAGCTAGAAACTCAGCTTGAAAAAAGTAATCTGGAAACTCTTCTTTCCCAGGGAAAGCGGGTTATCCTGGTTGATAAAGCGGATGCCCGTAGAAAAATGTTGATTATCGACCGGATCAGCCGGGCCATTTTCGGCAAAACCGAATACATTGAGGATCTGCATCCCGATGGAAATCCCATTGAACTGCACTCGGATCAAGAAATCCAGGATATAATCAAAACCCTTTCATAGCCCGGAGGAGCCGGAACAGTAAACAGATTTAACGTCGAACATCGAACACCCAACATCGAACGTTCAAAGTTCGATGTTCGATGTTCATTAGTTTTTTTTGATTAAACTGGCCGCTCCGCGGCCAGCGGCTGGGCTGAAACCTGGCACCTGCCCCCCAATTTTTTTAAACATGTTGTCAGTAAAACGCCCCTAAGCGTCTAATCAAGCGCGTTGACCGATATAGTCCAAACAGATCCTGACCCCTTCCGGAGGATCCATGGTCCAGGCATCAGCGCCCACATCCTGCCGGACAAGTTCTGTAATCACGCCGCCGCCAATAATTACAAATGTCTTTTCTCTCAGACCATTTTGATCCAGCAGGGAAATGGTTTCCCGCATCGATTCGAAAGCCGGGGTGATCAGCGCAGACAAGGCAAGAACGGGCGCTTCTGTCTCCAGAAGTTTTTCGATAAATCTTTCAGGCGGCACATCGACACCCAGATCATAAACGCTCAGCCCCTGAGCCCGCATCAAGGTAATCACAATATCTTTTCCCAAATCGTGGATATCCCCTTTGGGGGTGCCAAAGACCACCTTGCCGCTGGATTCCGCCGACATCTGACTGGCAATAAGTCGGGGCTCAAGAATAACACTGATCTCCTTAAAAACCTGGGCCGAATAAATCAGCTCACTTAGAAAAAATTCACCGGTCTCAAAGCGCTTTCCGACCTCTTCCATGCAATCGCGGCAATATTTTAAAATCTCAAACGGGTCGGCTCCGGAACCCAGGGCCTTTTGCACAAAAGCAATCCCTTCCGGCCGTTTCATGCGCAAAAATGCATCTTCTAGAATCTGTTCCATAAGCAATCCTCGTAGCCTTCTCTGTGATTACCCCGTCGATTCTCTAATTATGGCACAATGTATTGTGAATCCAGTCATTTGTCAAGATTATCTACACAAGGCTACTAAATTTTATTCATATTATTAAGCACTGAACAGATAATAGAAGTTTTTTAACAATAAATACCTCTTGACAATAATGAATTACGTTTAGTAAAAGCCTACATATACATAGCTTGGGAGGCGTTCCCGTATCCATTTATCAGGATGCCATCGAAAGGGAACTCGAATTTATTCCTGAACATTCCAAAGCCCGATTTGCCTTGGCCGAGGATCAGGAACAATCACCAATTAAACCGAAGGAGTTGAATGTCTAATTCAGGATTCAAGGGCAGTTCCGCGGTGAGTGTCAACCTTCCTGATACTATGCCGAAGCTTCTGCTGCACAATGCTGAGGTTTTTAAGGACAAAGTTGCCATGCGGGAAAAGGATCTGGGAATCTGGCACACCTGGACCTGGAGTGAAATGACTATTGAGATCAGGAAGTTAGCTTGTGCTTTGGCGGCTATGGGATTATCCAGGGGTGATAAAATCGCCATCATTGGGGACAATCGGGCCCGTTTATACTGGGCCATGACAGCCGCTCAATGTGTGGGAGGAATACCGGTACCACTTTACCAGGATTCTGTAGCCGAGGAGATTGCGACAATCATCCGGGATGCAGATGTACGTTTCGCCATAGTTGAAGACCAGGAGCAGGTGGATAAGATGATTGATATTAAGGAACAGTGCCCGCTGCTGGAGCAGATCATCTATTATTTTCCCAAAGGGCTCTACAACTACCATCAGCCCTATCTGCATAGCTACGAAGATATCATCGATAACGGGGAAAAATACGATGGTGAAAACGCCAACTTCTTTTTCCAGGAAGTTGAGAAAGGGACTGGGTCTGATTCCGCGATTTTCCTTTTTACGTCAGGAACCACCGGAAAACCTAAAGGGGTTGTCCTCACTCACGACAATATCATTATCACCTCCCGCAACAGTGTTGAATTCGAAAACCTGAAACCTGACGACGAAGTATTCTCTTACCTGCCCATGGGATGGGTTGGAGACAATCTGTTTTCCTTTGGTCAGGCCTATGTTTCCGGTTTCTGCGTCAACTGCCCGGAGAGCCAGGAGACTGTTCTGACGGATCTGAGAGAGATCGGTCCGACCTATTACTTTGCCCCACCGGCAATTTGGGAGAACCTGCTAACCCAGATTATGATCCGCATGGGGGACGCATCCTGGATCAAACAAAAGATATTTCACTTTTTCCTGAATGTGGCAAAACGATCGGGAATCAAGATTCTCAATAAGGACACCGTCTCTCTGAAAGAGCGGTTTTTGTGCGCTCTGGGTTGGTTTTTTGTTTATGGTCCCCTGAAAAACTCCATGGGTTTCAGCCGGGTTCGCCTTGCCTATACCGCAGGTGAGGCAATCGGACCGGATCTATTCGATTTTTTTCGATCTCTGGGAATCAATATCAAGCAGATCTACGGGCAAACCGAAGCATTTGTTTTTGTCTGCATCCAGCCGGACGGACAAGTCTATTCAGACACAGTCGGTATTCCGGCGCCGGAAGGAGTTGAGGTCAGGATTACGGAAAAGGGTGAGCTGATGTACCGTGGTCCGGGTGTGTTTCATTCATACTATAAAAACCCGGAGTCGACAGCTGACACAAAAACAGAAGATGGTTGGGTCTATACCGGCGATGCCGGGTTATACACACCTGAAGGACATATTAAAATTATCGACCGGGTCAAGGATGTTGGTAAGATGGGGAACGGCGGCATGTTTGCCCCCAAATATATAGAAAATAAACTTAAATTTTTTCCCTATATCAAGGAGTTGGTCTGTTTCGGGGATGGCAGGGACTATGTGACGGCCATGATCAGTATCGACATGATTGCCGTCGGTGACTGGGCAGAGCGCCGCAACATCTCCTACTCGGGCTACTCAAACCTGGCGGCCAAGGAGCAGGTCTATGAATTGATCAAAGAGTGCATAGAAAAGGTGAACCGTGATCTTGCCGGGGACGATCAACTGTCTCATTCGCAGTTAAAACGATTCCTGCTGCTTCACAAAGAACTGGATGCAGATGATGGAGAACTGACCCGGACACGAAAGGTTCGGCGAAAATTCATCAATGAGAAGTATCCGATCCTGATCGAAGCTTTGTTTTCCGGGAAGGACCAGTGTACGTTCGATGCGGAAGTTCGTTTTGAAGATGGCAGAATCGGCAGTATCGAGGCCGATTTGAAAATCTGGGAAACTGAAATTTTTGAAACAGGCTTGTCCAAGGGGACGGTATGAACCAGGTCCGCAATACAGACAGTCAGATATCAGCAGAGAAGCAACCTGATGGCAGACAATTCGGGGATGTTATCCTGAAAGTCGAGAATATCAGCCTCTATTTCGGCGGATTAAATGCCATCTCCGATGTCAGCTTTGAGGTTATGCAAAACGAAATCCTTGCCATTATTGGTCCTAATGGGGCCGGCAAAAGCTCCCTGCTCAACGTCATCAATGGCGTATATCACCCGCAGGAAGGGTTCGTTACATTTCGGGGAGAGGCCCGACACCACATGAAGACTCACCGCTCAGCCGAGCAGGGCATTGCCCGAACTTTCCAGAACATAGCTCTCTTTCCCGGCATGACAGTGATAGACAATATCATGACAGGTCGCAATTTAAAAATGAAAGCCACTTTTCTGGAGCAGGCACTTTACCTGGGAAGGTCAAAAAGAGAAGAGATCGAAAACCGGGAAATGGTGGAGAAGATCATCGATTTTCTAAGGATCCAACCCATCCGTAAAACTCCGGTCGGTAGACTGCCCTACGGCATGCAAAAACGGGTGGAATTGGGAAGAGCCCTGGCTGCCGAGCCGGTGTTGATGTTGTTGGACGAACCCATGTCCGGAATGAATGTAGAAGAAAAAGAGGACATGTGTCGCTTCATACTGGACGTCAACGAGGAACTGGGTATTACCATTGTTCTGATCGAGCACGATATGGGGGTGGTCATGGATATCTCTGACCGAATCATTGTTTTGAACTATGGAAAAAAAATCGCCTCCGGAACCCCCAAAGAAGTGGCCAACGATGAGCAAGTGATCGAAGCTTATCTGGGGGTCAGTCGATGATTTATAACTTACATTTCGCACCAGAAAAATTAAATAGCAGGATTTATGCCTCATTTTGTCAACAATAAGTCTAACTTGCTCATATTATTGCAAATAAAAAATTCTAGTCTTTAGCCTTTAATTGTTTTATAACGCCTTTTAAAAGCCAAATAGGAGGCGCTATGAAGCAATTTGATACACAGTTCAAGCAACTCGACGTTTTTCCGATGGTCAAGCATTTCATGGATCAACTTGACC
>Ga0056115_1001569_pt1 | contig 11034 bp, 7 predicted proteins | sample WorMetOlspDAHAB1_FD_77007 | JGI IMG/M metagenome (GOLD analysis project Ga0056115, IMG submission 77007) | Marine gutless worms symbiont microbial communities from Max Planck institute for Marine Microbiology, Germany - Olavius sp. DAHAB.1 ... | reverse complement strand
TTATGATACAGTATATTGATAGATTGTAGACTAAAGGCCTTAAATGGCTTCCGATTTTTGAAGGAAAAGGCCGCGAAAGGTCTCGAATTGTGTTGCAAAATATGTACAGGAACCCTGGTTATCATATTGAACATTTTTTTATCATCGGTTGGCAGCTTAGCTCAGTGGTTTGACGTCGGTCTTTGGCCTGCGGATTTTCCCTGACCTGTGCCCAGTCTATGGTTGACAGATGACTATTTTGTGGGAACTGTCCACTGTGCACCAGCCAACTAGCAAATCAGCCTTCCATCCCTCCGGGGTCAGTAGATGAGTAGTAATCCATGTATTTACATGGATTATGGGGGTGGATACCATTAAAACAGCAGACTATGGCTATATGGCTGCAGGCTAAAGTCTGTGAGTGTTGCTTGAACTACGGCCTTGAGTGAATGCCAGCTTTGTCTGTAATGCACAGCACCATTGAGGTGCATGTGCAGCTTGTGTCGCTATATAAGTGCTGAATCTTTACATTTTTTTACCTTTTTTATTGTTCAGATGCTGGTCAGCGAATCCCGTTGAGCGACCGTCGATGAGAGAAATCGTGCGAGTGATGACCCGTCTTTCGGAGGTAATTGCAGAATTGATTTTTCGACATACATTACATTATACCATTGCAGTGTTATTGTGTTTTCCTCGCATCTGACAACCGCTGTGCATGTGTAAATGTACACTGAAACTTTGCTAATCAAGAATGCTAGTAGAGTAATGTAACATACGGCAGTCGAGTCTTATTTTTGTTTTTAATTAAGTTTGAATTGTTAGTTTTTGTATTGTGACTGTTAGTTTATTAAAGTCTGGTTTTAGATAGATAGTGTCACTGATGTTTGTTTTCTCTGAAGTCATCTTTCATTTGCTATATTTTTCTGTTTCGTTAATGGTAACGTGTACCTCAACTCCTCAAGCATATATTGAGTTCGTTGATATCAAACTCAAAAGTGCTGGATTGTATTAGCATTTTTCGTTGTTTTTTCTTGTTGGTATTGTATCAGTGTTAGTGTGATATCGGTGATAGCAGCCCTCAGTGTACTGGTACAATGTGTACTGACAATAGTTTTGTTCTGCTATGTTAAACTTTTATTAATTGCATTACGACCACTCTGTTGTAATAATGTTGACAGCTGTTTCCCAGTGGAGATGAGCCTTTAGTTTACGGCAGTGACCAAAGTGATGGTAAACCGACTTGTTTCTGTTTCTGCTGTGCTATTAATATCATGTTGTTTTTGGAGTGTGCGAGACCGGTCTATCATAATGCTAATTATGCTGAGCTAAGAGTGTTTTTTAACTGTTTCGTTTGGATGTTCAGCTTCTCCAAAGTAAGCTTACACATGCAGTATTGTTTTTTAGACCTATTGCTGTTGATTTTGAAGCACCATAGAATACTTACATATTTGCCAGTCAAGCTTGCAAAATCGTGTAACCTTTTTTCCCCAGATTGCCTGAACGGCTGTCACTGTATTACTGCCCATAGACAACTGACATTTTATTGTTTTCCAATTCTAGCATTGTCATTGTATACTTTTAAAAACTTTTTGTGCTTTTTTGCCCTTGATATGTTAATCCAGCCTTTGGCTTCAGTAAGCATAAACCATTATTGTGATGATCACTACTTGCATTGGCAAGGTCTAAATAATATATAAATAGTGTTTAATATAACGAGGTTTTGGCAATGAATGGTAATCACTCTTCATTGCAGATGGACCTAGAGTCTGGAACTGTCTGTAAAACGGACCACAGACAGTGAGATTTATCCTACAGCCATTTTGGACAGTCGCTGAAGATGTTTTTATTCGGTCATTAGGACCAAAGTGCAGTGTGAAGCCCCCTTTAAGCAGCGCTTTAGAAATCTCCTTACTTACTAACTTAACAACAGAGCGTGCAGTGTGAAGTGTCACTGTGCATGTGTTTGCAGAGAGCGTGTGTACAACACCTGCGACCGTTCATGCAACGGTGCAACATCGTCCGAACATCGACTTAACAGCTGGTGAACCCGTTCCTCTTATTCTGCCGACGACACCGCCAAAGCCTGTTGTCATTGAGGTAAACCACACCATTCAGGGCATTGGACACTAAGCTTCATGTTTTTCATTCATCATTTACTTCAAAGTTGCATCATAGTGACGTGAATCCTACTAAGATATAAATGTTTTATAAATGTTTTTTATGTTTTATTTCTCAGTGCAGGAACAGAAGCTGGAGGTTACAGTGGAACGTTTGCAAGAGGTCGTTCCGGCCGATTCCACCTGAATTTAACCATACTGGATCTACACTGTCTCCTGAATAACTTCCCCTTTTGGTTTTAGAATGACTCGGTTAAAAATAAGTCGATTTAAAAAAGTCCAAAAGCAGTTTACCAGCAATATTACATATATGTGTGCATGCCCAAATATTTAGGTTGTCACTGAATAAAACTGGCTTGAAAGTGACATTATTAAAATGTCCGCAAAACAAGATGTTCGCTTGGAATTTCTGTCGAATATTGTCGGAAATCTATTTTTGCGGACTTTCATGGTAGTATCTCCGCAGTGTTCTGGTGAGATGGTAAACTTTTACGACCGACATTTTGTGCCAGATTTTTGCAGATTTTAGTTTCGGTGTCATTAAGCTGTTCGGTTATATACTTTGCTGTTGCGTATATGTCTAACATTGTCTCTGTGGTGTAGTCATTATGGCATTGGACTTGCATTTGGAGAATTTACGTGAGAATTTCAGGTACTTGGCTGTAGCTTTGTCAAATGTGACCCAGAACAAGTTGTTCACGCACATTACCTCTGTCACCACGCAGTACAACTTGGTACCAGCGTGGGCTGGGGAGTAAGTAGGCGCACATTGCCACACACTGGCCCCATATCTGTAGTCTTCCAGCTTCGGCTGGTGGCTGGCTACGGGTTGTAGAATTGGAGATCAACGCCACTGTGTGGGCAGAATGGCTCAGGAAGGACGTTACTTTTTTTACATTGGTACAGTTACACCGCAGTTGCAGTTTATTTCATTGGTGTGTCAGTCGTGCGTTTGCCCGTTTGTCTCAGGATGACAAAGGTGACATAGCAGTGACTCCCGTTTCGAGTCAACAGGCGAGTCGCGAGAGTCTCAGAGATGCCGGTCGTCAGCCTGCTGTTCCCATGCCAACGACCAAAGAAACATCAGCAGCATCAACTGGTTCCCATGGCAACCAGGCTGCGCCGGCGCCTGTGCCACCAGGTCGGATTTTGTTTGTAAAATTGCCAAAATTTTAAAGTTTACGTTGAAATGCTCTGACTGCATGTAAATGCGGTATCGTCGACAATGTGAGAACGGGAGCCACAGCTGTATATATAGTTTCCTGATTCTTCATTAAAGGGCGATAAATGTTTACCGTATGTATGATAATCTTTAGATTTATATAAGATTATTTGTAAATCAAGACTCAGGTTTGCTTCATTGTGTACTATTGTTTTCGGTTGGGTTTTTTGAGTTTATTTTGTTTTAAGTTTTTATTAATTTGCTATACTATTAGATGTCATTGGTATCAATCACGTGATATCTGTGAAGACTGCCTCCAGAGTAACATAAACTGTGTTAAACCAAACCATGCAATATATTTCTATTTGTTGCTACCCAATAGATGTGCATGTTTCACTTCTTCAGTCCATGGAAGCTTGGTCTGCACAAATTAATTTGTACTGATACTAATGGGAATTGTTTAATCTCTACATGACTAATATTTCTCGTAAATATCTTGTTCTTTCGTGATTCATGTTGCTTACTAGATTATTAGTGTAAGATGTTGTCTTTCTTTTGCATGCTTCTTTTTGCATGCTACTTGGATCAAGTGTGAATTTTTTCCGCTGCTGTAACCTGTTTCTGTTTAATAACATTTGCAGGTTTTTCCTCGGACAACAAGTTTGTTCGCAATTTTCAAGCGTGTAAATGTTCTGCCTGCTAACTTGCAACTGTTTACTTTGTAACCTATTGTTTTGGTGTGCATATGATGAAATACGAATGTGATAGTAACTGTCAAAAATAGCAACACTTCATCTGTTATGGCACTACTCAGTCTTTTAACAGTTGCCTCACGTCTGACATTTGGTCTCATCACGAAAAGCTGCTAGTCATGACACATTTTGATTGCCGATTTTGATGAAGATCGGTTAAGGGGTTTTGGCATGGCAAGGGGTCGAATTTTGGCCTTTTCCATTGACTTGCTTCGTCGCCTTTACAACACCCTTGCACTACCGTGCGAGTGTGTGATATAATATTAAAACTTCTTAAACGTGAGGCAATTATATGAGAAAGAAAACGTTTAATTTATCGTAACCAAACCAGTTATCAACATCTTGCAAAATAAAGAAAAAATAAAATGTTTTACATTCGATAAATAGAAGGATATATTTAATATGTATGTTTTTTCATCTGTGAATAAATTAGGAAATCTATCTATTCTGAGTGAAGCGTGAAGTTTACATTTGCTGAACTGTTGCAGCTGAGCAGATGGAACCGAGCCGAGTTATCCTACAATTTTGTCAGCGTGTAGTATTACTAACTGTTTTGTTGGAGAGTTGTTTTTGATGTGGCTACTAATCTTGCACGATCGCCTCTGCATGCGTCTGTTTTTAGTTCGGCGTCATCGGCGCACCGGTTCGTATGGCACAACGCCCAGCTCCGTTACATTTGTACCCGGTGAGTGACTGATTGCGATATTCGGCCGATTGATGTCCACGAGTATTTGCTCAGTGCGAAATTCGTCTCCTGAAAAGCTGTGAATAGAAATGGGAATTGGTGCCGTATTTGAATATTGTAAGTTTCAAAGTGATTTAATTGTTTAGTGGACTTAGCAGTCTTTTTAATACTTAGGCCACTCTAAAAATTCATGATTGGTTGGTTGATTGATTGATTTATTGACTGATTGATTTATTGACTTTTGAAACAATTATTTCGTTGACTTGAATGTTCCTTCTTTGTGTTTTCTTTGATTCTAATACACTTTTACCATTAATTTTTTGCCCGGGTAGTATAGATGCCGAGGGCTAAAACTGAGCTAAAAACTAGATCAAATGCTGGAACAGCTACATTTCGTTCACAGAGGTTGTGTCGGCAAAGGTGCCAAGATAGCGTCCATGTTGTATCGTTGACTTATTGCATTATTATAATAATTTTCTGCCCTTAGTAGATATGTTCCCAAGAAAGTTTTAAAATGAAATGTACTACGTCTTGGTAATAACTAAGTAAAAAAAAATAAATAAATAGATGTTTTACTCAACACTGGAGTGAACAATATCATAGTTGTGGTGTTAATATTTGTGAATTGATGCAAATCGGTTGTAAGAGAGCGTCTGGACAAATACATGAAGTATAAGGTTTTGTCTTTCATTATTTTTTTATTTTTTTCCTTGACTCGCCTACTGAAGTGACCCATCGGTGCAGGTCACCGTCGAACTGGTTCCTATGGCAACGCTCTGGTCACGCCGACAGCGTCTGCAACCGTGTCGACCGTCGCCGGTTCCGACAGAGTAATTCCGAGCGTCACAACGGCTCGTGGCAGCTTGGAAGATGTCCGACTGTTGACGCCGAGTCATAGTGGCACCGCACGCAGCGTATCGTGGGCTCATCCCACGCAAACGCAAGGTATGTGACGTCGTCGTTCCGACATTTTGCACACCCGTACAGACGGACCCCGAAAATCTATAAATTTCAATATTAGAGGCCGGGACGTTCGCAGAAAATGCCGGAAAGTTGACAATAAAATGCATTTTTAGTCTGGGAAAATCCAGGATATTTGGCGATTTTTGATCCTGGAAAGTTGCCAGTAGACAGTGTTGACATGTCTTTGCTATCATGTTTTGAATGGTTTCTTTGCTGGAATCTGCTTCTAATCGAAATCGGGATTATGCAATCTCTGTTGAAAAATATTGCACTTGCCGGCACGTATTGTATTATTTTTACGGCAGGTACTGATTAAAAACTTTTTAATCGATTAATCGCCCAAGAATTAATCGCGATTAATTTTGAACAATTTTCATAGTTAATCAAAAGACCACAAAAATTGCAAAATGAAACTGTATTGCATTCAATTCAAATGAAATCATATATAAAAAGTTAAAAACATATAGGCCTACAAACAAAACTATTATCAAGTTATCAGGCTTTCAGCCAGTCGCGCAGACAAACCAATGTGGTGACATTTTCCGGCAAAAGAGCCGCATGTGTTTTACTCACAATGTACCCGGAGGAACTCGACAGCCGTTCGCATGGCACAGATGTGGCCCGGACACACAGTACAGTTTTTACAAAGTTTGCCAAAACAGGAAAACGATTTCTATTGAGTCTCCACCAGGTAAGGAGATTTTCTCCATGCATTTGGTACATCTGTCTCGTCATCGCTAGCATCAGATTCAGAATCAGTAAGTAACAGTGTCATTCTCGGTTGCTTGTCCTTTGGTTCTGAATCATCGTCATTGCTGTTACCACGTTGAACATCTGACTGTCCTTCTTGCTGATTTCTGCCACAGAAGTCATCAAGAGCAGTAGAAACAATGTCTCACCCAGCACTCTTTGCTCCCTGGGTAAACAACTATACCGGAAATGTGCGCATTAGTGATGTTAAGTTGTCCGAAATTTAATCGAATTTTAGTAGATTACAACAAAATTAATCGAACAGTTTCTTTAACGATTAATCGATTAATTAATCATTAATTTGCGCAGCCCTAATTATTTTGTTGACTGCAGTTTCAGGTGGCGATGGCTTGGAGGAGCTAAACATGAATAGACAGAATCTCCTGGATCCACAGCTTATGGTAATGTCTTTCCTTGCAGTGTTCTTGTTGACACATCACAGTGTTAATATATATAACGTTAACTTGTAATTTTGGTAATTGTAGTAATTATAATTGAAATGTATGATAGTTACAATTGTACTTGGACAATTCATGTCATGCCACAACATTTGAAAGTTTGCTATGCCATTTCGGATGTTATGAAGCCTCTTGTATTTTGTTGTTAGTCAGACTGCTGTATAAATATTTACTATGTAACAATTTTCTCTCTTGATTGCTGTTTCTTCGGTTGTAACTTTTCTTCTAAAGTGTCTTTATTTCAAAGTTATTTTAATTTTTTATGGTAATTGTTTGTCCTGTGTACTTTTCTATGTTGATTTTATTCCTTTTAGTATTAGTTCTCTTCCAATGCCACTGAATGAGATATTGAATGAATGACTAAGAAAATAGAAGTCATGAAATATCATCATCAAAAATTTTAAGTGAACATGTGCAAAATCATTGCGGTCACTGTAAGCAATATGGGAGAAAATGGGGAGATATTACGTGCCGGGAAATGAAAGCATAAAAACGTAAGTTGTTTAAAATTTTGACAGTGTCGCTGATGACGTCACTTCTGACAGAAGACTGTTCCAGTGTTTTCATTGGTCTGGTCTAAATTTTGACCCGGACGATAGCCTAGATCCTGTTGCCTTCTAGAACTGACCATAACACTAGTAAACCTAACCCTAATCATAGTTTCCCCGTCCATGCCGTGTTTTAGGCTACAGGCTGGACCAGATTTTAGGCTCATCTTTTTTCATTTGTTTGCTTGCTTGTAATGTGTCTGTGTCCTCTCATGTATCAGTGTGTGCGTGTGGTGTGTGTGTGTGTGCGTGCTTGTACTTGCGTCGTGAACTCAGCCACTGACGCCTTGCTCAACGTGTCCCGAATCGGTCGATATTTACAACAAACACCTTGCGGTATGGCACGTTTCATTTTATCTCGATTGCAGTGTTCCGTCTGTGGTGTGCACTGTCCCATTATTAATCCGAATTAATTCACTGCAAATTCGCTGTATTTCAATATGTACACAGATCTAAAGCTGTATCTATTTTGAATATGCTTTTTCATGTCCATCATTAAATCCATCCGTATCCCAAAAACTGTTTCACAGGTTCATTGTCGTTTTTAATGGCGGCAGTTGTTGACAGCATAACATCTAGGTAGTGTAGGGGTAATGCGTCGGAATCATAAGGTTGTGGCTTCCAGTCTCACCCAATGCACTGTCGAAGACAGCGCCCTTGCCAAGCCACTTACAGCAGGCACATTCACCAGACTGTATCATTTGGTACTGGCTGCTGGGCGGTGGTGCTCAAGAGGATAGCAATGTTTGCATTGTACTTGTCATGATACAGACTCGGGCACACTGTACTATATCCACCTACGAGCTTGAGTTGTAAGACAGGGAGATGAGCATCCTACATACAGCCCTATAGGAACTTGGCATGTAATATCTAGTCTGAGATAGATTATACTAAATATACTCGATACTTTCCCATGATTAAATGATTGTGGTTAATGGCACTTTCAGCACAAATGAGGCTGTATCGTGCCTTAAAAAAATATTATTTAGTTTAAAAGTCTATATCAGTGAAATAGTGACACGTATATAACGTTTTAACGATTTTCATGTTTGGTGTGAGTACATGAAGCTGAATTTCCTATGATGGACTGGACTGTCCATTGATCACAGCAACTTGGTTGTGACTGCAGCTATACTTTTTGCACACAAACCGTCGTGGCATCGTATACCAGTGACCTTGCTTTGATATCAGCGACAGTGTACTTAACAGTGGCAAAAAGGTGAAAGGCATAACACTTATATAGCGCCACAAGCGCAGCTGTAGCGGCGCTGTACGTCACAGACAGAGCGGGCGTGCAGCCTGTAGGCCGTGGGCTAAACTCGCGGCCACGCAACTTCGACCTACGACGAACATACGCATACGCAGTTCTGGTCTGCCGTTTAATGATCGCCACCCTTGTAATCCTTGTAATTACTACTCATTTACCAACCCCGCAGAGGTGGAACGCTGAGTTGGCTGGTAAGTTGACCCATAGCGGACATGTTACCCACGAAGTGGTCACATGTCGACTATAGATAGGCATCGATCAGGGAAAGTCCGCCAGCCAAAGACCGACCGACGTCCTGACCACTGAGCCACGCCGCCACGTGGTGTCTTATTACAGATCGTCAGGACTTTTGTAAAGCCGGAATTTTCAGGTATTATTGTCAGCTGTATGTACATTATACATGTTGGATCAGTTTGATATGGTGTTTGTTGCTGTTGCAGCTGGTCGACAACTGTATTAAGCTTCAGGCTGAAATTGTACTATACGAAGAGCGAAAGTAAGCCATCGTATTGTTTTGTAGACCGAATTCATGAAATTCGTAATAGAGATAACACGTAGATCGAGAACATTTTTTGGCAGTGTAGATAATGCTGGTTACTGTGTTAATGAATAAATGAATGAACGAATGAGTTTATTTCACGCATATGCTGTGCGTGTATATCTGTGGAGTTTTTTGCCGAAGGATTACAAGATATCGGTGTTGCTTTAGTCGTATGATAATCAGTGTTAACAATAATATTCTGAAATTCATAAATAGCAGATGAATCCCAGTGTTATTGTACAGCCTTGAGGACTATCGCTCCAACCCAGAACCCAACTCCAATCATTAGACTTTGTTATTAACCGCCTATTTATGAAACTCTAATACGTCTGATATATCGTTTGTGAAGCAATGTCAAGATCAATATAACTTCATACTGCCCGTTGTTGCACTCGAGCGGAGTCGCACGAAGTTTATGCTGTGCAAACGTTTGTGCGTTGAATTTACATGGCTGTAGCATATCGTCATACGACATGGTATTTTGTTTTGCTGTTTGATTATTATTATTGTTGTCGTTGTTTTCTCTCTCTATATATATATTACGGTGAATAAATATTTTCAATACTAATAATTACTGTTTTCACCAGGCAGGAGTTGCTGGCCGAGCTTCAAATTGACGAGCGAGAACGTCAGCATCGGCTGAAAGAAGAGTATTACCGGTTGTTCACGGAAAATGTGCGTATGCAGTCCGCCAACAGATTGACTTTGTACATGTGTCGAATGTCTGTCGTTTTGCAGAAGTGCAGTAGCTGAATTTTCTCTACCTTGTTCTTTACCTTGTGTCATTTCAACTGCAGTCAATCCACAGGTGATGCTCATAGAGTTTAGCGTGTAGTCCATAAAACGCCCATCCTTGTTTCTGGAATATTTTGTCGCATTGATTTTTGAAGCTGTTAATGCATCCACCACGTGTTGATCCAGCTGGTTTCAGTGCTCTATAACCCTTTGTGATTTCATTGCATCCCGATTGCATCATGTCTCAACTGACTGTGCACTGTGTTAATTCCAGAGATTGGTAATTAATTAGATATAATTACAATTAGATGCTAATTAATTAGAAATAGTGCTAATTCTAATAAATCAGGAGTTGCGGCAAGCTGATTCTAATTATAATTAATTAGCATTTGTAGCTAATTCTAATCGGATATTTTTAATTAGTGTGCAGCCAGTTACTACATTGCGTCATGACGTCATGATACCAAACTGCTAGTGAATCAGCAGTTCGGTATCATGTTTGATCACTGGCTGATTCAACGCTGTATCGTTGATGCCATACGGGAACCAACACCCAGTACTACAACCAGGCTTCAGTCGGAGAATATTCCAACTGATGGTTCAGTGTCGCCTCTTACAATCGGCCTGCAATGCGGAAAAATGAGACGGTGTATTATTCGTCTGTCAAGTGAGTGAGTGAGTAGAGTTTAATGCAGGCCTTATCAGTTCACTGGAAACTCGCTTTGCCTCACGTAAGTGAGGAACCTCATTACTTGACGGCAACCGTCCTGAACCCAAGACATAAGGTAAGATTGACTGACGATTCAGTCAAAAAAGACAATGCTGCTCACCAGGCAGATGGAAGATCTTGGCATTTCCCTGCCAGGTGACTGTGCTAATATTTCGATTTCAGTCGACAGATGCAGCATCTGACTACCTGCATGCTGGCTGTCATGCACAAGTGACATCAGAGAGGATAAGTCAGCAGCAGGCAAACTTTAATAAATTGAGTAAACTTGAATAAATTTTACTCGAAAGTTTCAAGTTCCATGGTGAAGGAAAGTAGGAAACATTGCATTTTAGGGACCAATCTAACTT
>Ga0056115_1001568_pt1 | contig 11035 bp, 9 predicted proteins | sample WorMetOlspDAHAB1_FD_77007 | JGI IMG/M metagenome (GOLD analysis project Ga0056115, IMG submission 77007) | Marine gutless worms symbiont microbial communities from Max Planck institute for Marine Microbiology, Germany - Olavius sp. DAHAB.1 ... | reverse complement strand
GGATACCAGCGCCGCACTATGGCCAATTGGCTCGGGAAGGACTTCACACACACACACACACACACACACACAACTTTTATTCAACAACGACCGGTAGTATAATAATTAATTAATTACACGCGAAAAGCAAACTAAAAGTGGCTTACATTTTACCTTTGCTTTTTAAACAAAACATAAAATCAAATTAAAACTTAAAATGCGCAAGATATCCCGATAAGTTGACCAGATAGTTGACCAACCGTCTGCCGCGCGTATAACCAGTAACTGCGGTGTAAAATCAGAGAGAAAGAAATGAAGCTAAAACATAAAAACCGAGAAGCAAAGAAATCCAGCGCCAGTGTCACGAGCCATGAGATCAGAAAGATGCAGTCGTCACAGACATTTTTATTTGGTCATTGGGACCAAGGCGCGGCTTGAATTCCCTTTAACTGTGCTTTAAAAATCCTTTTACTTACTTACTTACGTACTTAGAAAGAGTCGTATTAACTCGGTGACGGTGATGGCGTTGCAGCCGCCGGAGAACAAGGGTGATTTGCCGAAGCAGGTCGGCAACAAAACGGAATGTGCGCTGCTGGGCTTCGTGCTCGATCTCGGGCAGAATTACGAGTCGCAGCGGGAAGAGGTTCCTGAGGAGTGCATCCACAAAGTGTACACGTTCAACTCGGTGCGCAAATCGATGAGCACCGTCATACCGCGCGACGGCGGAGGATACGTGCTCTTCACCAAGGGCGCCTCGGAGATCGTCCTCAAAAAGTAACCCTCTGTGTTTTGTGCATTGTAATGTGTATAATGTATCCACTATATTAAGTTGTGTATTTAACGCTACTCAACACTGCGAGCAGTTCTATCAGGTTCGTCATCATCAAGAGCACGCCCCATCCTTGAGCGTAGCCGTTTCCACTGTCCGCTTCCACCGTTCACGATCCTGAGCCCGTTGCCAAGCTGACACCAAGCAGATGTTGAGCGGCCGCAAGTCCTGTTCAATCGTACGAAGCCAAGTTCGTCGTGGTCGACCGGGAGGTCGTTTCCAGTCGCGTGGCAGTCCAGAAATAATGGATCGAGGAGCACGTGTACGACCCACGTGTACTGCTGTCGGCCCTCGCGATATGACCAAACGAACGTAGGCGCCTATCCCGCAGGGTCGTGGATAGCTGCGTCGGGCATGTTAGGCGTAGTACCTCCATATTCGTGACGTGGCGAAAGTAGGAAAGTCGCGAAAGTCGTCTCAGACACCACTGGTGGAATGCATCCAACTTCTTCTCGAGGGCAGCGGTAAGTGACCATGTCTCAACTCTCAGCTCCGTAGAGGAGGTCTGGGAGCGCATATGAGTTGATGAAATTGATTCTCTATATCTCAACTGAACACTGACCATTTTGTCCTTCAGTGTTTGGCACTATAGCTGTTGGTTGGGCGTCAGACTGTGACGATCTGATCCTATCAATTTTTCTGTATCATAGATTGAGATCGCCGATCTGAACCCATAATTAGTGTACTTATTCGGCCAAGAAAGTGCCCACTCACTCTGTTTTTGTGTATTTGACGACTGAGATATAATGACAACGGAAGGTAGTAAAAACGATGCAATAACATTGTCTCGTATGAATTTCTCTGGACACGCAGCACATCTGACTATATTCAGTTGAATGCTTACTACTGCGTGCTGTTTCGTAGTAGCGTTATGGTTAGGATTTGGGATGAATTTAGTGTCTGATTGGTTAGTGGTTATGGACACGTATACTACTTTGCGTTGTGACGTGAGCAGGTGTCAGTGGATTCACGGTCGAGATGGCGAAGTGCGTCGTTTTCTGCCGCACGACCAGGAGATCGTCGTTCGCAATGTGATCGAGCCGATGGCATCAAACGGACTGAGAACCATCTGCCTCGCGTACAAGGAGTTCGTCATTGGTGCGTGCTTTTCTCTTCCCCGAATAGAACAGTGTCACTCAATTATTAATCTAAACGGCATGTCAGCGATAACTGCACATTGGCTTGTAATACAGCCGACGATGCCTCGCTGTCTCAGCTGGCTGCCGACATGGACGACAGCCTTTTGGTGAACATGCTGAACAGTCGTCATCACGTTTTGCATCAACTTCTCCGCGGACAAAACTGATCACACTTACCATCTCAGACTCAGTCGTCATTCTGTCATTGACTGTTAAGCCTGATCGTAGCAGTTTCATAAAAATATTGCTTTTCGATAACATTTATTAGCTTTATTTTGCCTATTGTCGTAGTTGCGTTCTGTCAACTGTGTGATTTAAAGAAATGATGATGATGAATAGGAGATTTTGATATGTACTTGGCACAAAATATCTGAGTCCATAGCGCAACGACTTAGCGAAGTACAGCGTCGTCTGCCTTTATCGCAGGAAAAACGATAAAACATACAGAAGTCGATTCGGAAAACCTTTATTCACCATAAACTTGCAGAAATTAACGCCAACAAGCTAAACGGAGATCAACATTTTTTCACGACTTTTTATATAAAGGATTGTGTAGGGTTAGTAAGTAGAGTTTAACGACCCACCAAACAGGCCTATACAGTTTAGGTCATTTCGTAGGCGGCGATTGTGTTTGAGTGAACATCATGGGGGAAACTGATACAAACTGACACTAATTAGACTGATATCGCAGCCATGCGGCTATCACACAATAATTTACGTCACAAATTAGAATATAACGTATAATATTTAATATCAAGTGATAATATTATCGTGCGTGCTTTTTGACACGTTAGTTTGCCCGAAAAAGTCAAATCTCATTGAGTAATGACGGCTGAATAACTAATAGATTTCGCTTGACAGGCCAAGCTGCCACCCACGAAGAGCACATGGACATCGAACCGGATTGGGACAATGAGGAGCAGATTATCTCGAACCTGGTCTGCCTGTGTGTGGTCGGCATTGAAGATCCAGTGAGACCAGAGGTATGATTTGGGTTTATTTGACAAGGTGGGATACTGTATGCGTTAGGATTATTAGTCTATTAATCATATTCTTATCAATATAGAAATTAAGAATCATGCGTGTACCTGCGATAAATAAAAGTGAACGGCGTGGTGGGAGGCCTGGGGCCCTGGCTGTCGCCCTGCCTCGGCTTCCCTTAAGTCCGGTCCTGTTCTATGATCACTCAATACAAATAAATCGAGATCATCGCCACCCCCGTTGTAAACTCTGTGTCCCAGTTTCCTGTTATTTCGCTGTAATCGTGTATTACCTGATTCACAGCAGTTCAATGGCTGCAGCAAATAACGTTATTGTTTTGAAAAGTAATGGTCGATAGGCTGCATACGTGCTACACTGTCCTATCGCCTTGCGCCACTTCATGCGGCCTCTACACCTGCTGTCTTTGTTCTTCGGTTTATGTGTTTTAGTTTTGTTACATTTTTTGGACTTTAGTTGTTGCTTGCGCCGACTATATTGACTATATTAGTCAGCAATCCAGTGAACTTTGTGGCGTACGTTATGCATTTTTAGTTTAGATTTCGTTTCATATTTTGAGCCGTATAATTTCGCTAGCCTTACTGCCGGTTTTTAATACGATTTAATGATGACTCTTGATAATGGCTGCTACTTTTTCGGGCCACCCTGTAAATTGGCCGTTATAGCTTGAGTTCAGTACATGTATAGCAGCAACAGTGCTTGCGTCACATATTGCTGTTGCACTTATGAGAAATGATTCACGTCGCTGTACGTTTACAGAAATTGGATATCCGTTTTTTTCCTGTCGACAACCCGCGGTGTACATGCGTTTTGTGCTGTTGACGTAACTCGCTGTTAATGATGTCTAGTGCGTTTACACTTGTGCATCGTCCGCCTCTGCTAACGCCGAACATCGTCTGAAATAACATCATCAGGCGAACAACATATTTAGCGCTGCATTTTACTCTTATTCGTTTGCACCCATTTGCTTGTTCGTTAACTTGGATAGGCTGAGGTAGAGTGACGACGGAAAGTTGTAAAACGGTGCCACAAGATTGTCCCATATGAATTACTCTGGATACTCAGTTGAGTGCTTGCTTCAGCGTGCAAGTCAGTAGAAGGATTGTGGTTAGGATTAGATTAAGTGTCTGGTAAGTTAATGGTTATGCATGCATGTTTATACTACTTTCTGTTCTCATTGTACCGTACCTATACTTGGATAATGCAAAACTGTTGAACGGAGTTCGCTTATTCGTGGGGTGACATTGACATTCTATCTGCCAGACTACAATACATATGGCCGCCATGTTTGAAATCTACTATGTAAGTAAGTAAGTGAGTAAGGTTTAACACCCCACCCGGTCATTTCGGCGACGAAAAATGTTGCAGCGGTGCAAAGACGTAAACTCGCGTATGCCTGCAAACTGTTGTGTGTGAAATTTTTATGTGCACCAGTCGAAATATACGGCCTGTAAATAACTCGGACATAAGAATTTTCAGATTTACGAATTTAACTTGCTCTTTGTTCATACCTCCAATATGGCTGTTTGTTTTTTTTTACTTATCAGTTCAATGCATCGCTATACTTCATGTATTGCTTAACTTTATTATCATCATATGGCAACACAAAGTTCAAAACACTAAACACAGCCATAATTAAGATAACTCTGACAAATGATTACATAGAAAAATAATAAATAAATAAGCAGTACAAAATAGCATCTCGAAATACGTATACCAGTACATTGATTAACATCGTTTACAACGGATATATGCTTTTCTGGCAGCTTTTGTCATTAGTCTTAAGTGGTTTCATAAAGAAGACATGGTTTACCACGAAATCGCGGGAGGTAAGCGGTGATTTGTTTAATGGGAGATCTTTTTTTCCATACAATAAGATTGGTATCGTCTTTTAGCTTACAGGAAATGTAGAACAACTTCAGAGGCAATACGTCCGACTTTTCCAAACACTCTGTTGGCCACTCGGTTAACCCCCGTTTTGACTGCGTCTAACGAGGACTTCAGGATCTTTGATTTTATTACACTTTCGATGTTAAGCGACCGTCGATCACTATTCACTACAGCCAGGAAGCCTACTGTTCGGCGCCGCCGGTTTTTAAGCCAATCTACTTTCCACTATCATCGTCCAGAGGTGCCGAAACGTTCCTGCTGAATTTAACCACTGGTAGGACTTGGTGGCAGTGGTTTGGTGGCACAGTTGTTAGGACGTTGGACTTGCAATTGCAGATCGCGGGTTGGACATGGGTCCATTTTTGCTGACCCAATCCAATCCAATCCATGGATGGATCCAATCCATGTCCAACTCTGTACCACTTACGTGCTTATAGGTCTAAGACAGAGAGTTGAAAACCCACGCGTACGGTCCTACGATATATAGCAGTCTTTACCTACCTAGGATCTAGTGTAATTCTTTGCTTGATGCAGGTTCCGGACGCAATCCGCAAGTGTCAGAGGTCCGGCATAACTGTCAGAATGGTGACTGGAGATAACGTGAACACGGCGCGCAGTATCGCCACGAAGTGCGGGATCCTCAGACCTGGCGACGAAAGTCTGGTGCTGGACGGAAGAGAGTTCAACCAGCAGATACGCGAGTCTCCAGATGGACCGGTAAAATGATGTCACCTTTTTTATTGCTTTTTTTTGGAGCCACGCTTTCATGTGTAGCTGAAAAGTTATAAAAGCAGGGTCTTAGCTCGTTGAAGTACGAGAAAGCAGTTAATGCCTCCTTGTTATTGAGAAGTTGCCAGTTGACAAATTCCCATAGACCCAGTATATGGATTTATGAGAAAATGGGAGTGTAGAAAAAGGACAAGAGGGGATTTGTCTACTGCCTCATCGTACTATTGATCCATGGCTATGACTCCGACTACAATGACTCAATACTAAAAACGCTGTTTACCGTCGAACAATGTCTGTGTCTCTGGTGCTGTAACTGGGCCACGCAGAAAACGGATGTCACCACGTACACACGGGTTTGTTATTCAAAAACGCAACGTAAAATTCCTGCATTAAAACAGGACACCGACGTAACATTTTTCAGTGGAAAGATCACATGCAGTACATGACAAACAGCGCTATTATAAACGAGATGGGAATTCGGATGGAGGATGAGGGAAAATGGAAAGAAGGAGAAGAAGAGATTTTCCACTGCCTGTCCTCGTTCTGTTGCTTCGGCCCTGAAAAGTAGACAGAATGACTAGCGGACTACAAGTTCCGGTCAGGATAGTATTGCTTACGACCGGTCTGAAACACAAAACGAAATGACTTTAATAACAACTAGACACCGAAAGCGTCGCCTCCTCGCTCGAAACCAACGCAGACCGATTATCGTGCACTTGCAACGAAAGCAAAACTGTAACTATATTTCTACAGCGTGTTCGAAAAAAACGCAATAATGTGGCCGCAATTTTTCCAAAAAATCCACATCTGTGAGTTAAACGACCGCACTTAAATTTAAGCGATGTTCATGCAACCGGCTCAAAAGTGTTATATTGGAATAAGTTTTTTTCGCGAAGCATACGTGGAATGAACGCTGTAAGAAGCTTGCTTTCTATTAGTGACGGTAACGTCATGCTGCATACGGTAGTTTCTGTCGCCATCTTTGTAGGGCAAGTCCGTTGTTATGTACGTCGTTGTAAACTTAACTACGCGTGCCCGCTGTTGTACGTGGAACTGCACCGATCGAGCAAAATGTTCAATAGGTCCGTCAATCAGTCAGTAACTTGTTAGAGTTTACTGTGATTAGCGCTAGTGCAAGGTCCACTAAAATGATTACAACAGAAACATCATTGGTGACCGCGAATTCGGCACTCCAACCACTTCGCCGTCGAGCCACAGTTGTGTTGCATGATGCAGGTAAAGCAGGATCTGATCGACAAGATTTGGCCGAAGCTTCGCGTGCTTGCTCGATCTTCGCCTCAGGACAAGTACACGCTCGTCAAAGGAATCATCGAGAGTCGCGTCAATCGTAATCGGGAAGTGGTTGCAGTGACTGGAGACGGAACGAATGACGGCCCGGCGCTGAAACGCGCTGATGTCGGATTCGCCATGGTAAGCCAGCGATGACGGACGGCGCTTGCTGCATAATAATAATAATGAAAATCTGTATTCACCGTAATGACAGTAGCATAACATAAATAATACGAGTAACATTAATAATTATCATAATAGTAATAATAATGATAATAATAATAGTAATAATAATAATAATGCAATAAGCGGAATAGAACAACTAATTAACTGCAAATTACAACTGAACACAATACCGTGTCATAATGTCAATTTTAGCACCATAATAATAATAATAATATGGTACATTTTGCCTATTTCAGTTTTTTAACTCTCTCTGGAACATGTCTAACGAGGGCACAAGTAATAAATATATAAAAATAAAGGCGTATAACACAAAGAATAGAGACGTTTACCTAGAGAGCGCGTTATTTTTTAACGACTCTCCGTTTTAATTCAACGTTTCAACGCATTCGCTGTCTTGGTAGCTTTGCCAACACGACCCCGAAGTCGACATATAACTGTTCAAGTGTGTGTTCCTGTTTTTGGCTGAGTTTTTTCTGTACTACTGAGGGCAATTAAAACAAAATACAAGACGCCGGTTCATCTTTGACGACTAGGACCGACACGTTATGATGCTGTCGCTCGCGGCCTCAACGTCATTGCAGCTTATCCACCACGGACGCATTCTCTATCCACAATACTGCTTCCTGTTAGTGATCAGTAGTGACGAATGAGCCTAAATATTAATCGATAATCCGCTTCATCGCCCCCATCACATCAGCGGGCTTGCGATTATCTGAAACAGAGGAGCCGTCGCCAGCCAGCAAAACCAACTGATATATCCAGCTATCCAATATTCACATTTTTATTCCAAAGACCGTAGAGACCGCAGGTAATTGGCTCCATCAGGTATGGTCAAGAAACGGGAAGGTGGGCGACGGACATTACCGAAGACTGCAGGCAGACCATATACCTGTTCTAGCAGTAATCATTGGCTTTGCAAAATGGGAACTGGCCTCGTTGCAGAACACGTTCACTGCGGGCTAGCCTGTTGGAACCAGTTATTTCTTTTTTTTTGTCAGTTTATCAGCTTGCAGCTGACCTATGGGTTGGCGGTCACTTGACACCGGTCCACATTCATTCAAGTGACCCGAGTGAACTCATGCAATGGCTTTCCCCAGAAGATTGCACTGTAGACATCGTCTTGGTTATTACTACTACTATTATTATTCTACAAATTAAGCGGTGTGCTTAATTTAAGTTCTGCATGTTGATGCCCCCAAAGTGTCGAGTGATGGGACGTTGAACTAACTTATATGCTCACTTTCTGTGAATCATTACGTTACAGTCTTCTAAATGTCGAGGCCCGTCAGCCTCTCCTCTCTGCCTCGCTTGTCATTCGACGCACCCGCCTTTCAACCATAGGCGACTGAACTTTTCCAGTCGCCGCTCGCCGGGTTGTGGAACTGCCGCAGAACGTCACGTCGGCGCCGTCACTGACGTTTTAGGAAACGTCTGAAGACTTGTCCTTTCAGTCGTTCCTTCACCCAATTCACTGTCGTGCCGCCCTGCGACTTATTCAATTTCGGACAGCATAATTTATCTATTTGCTTACTTACTTAATTACTTACTAAATTACTCGGAGTAAGCACTTGATGCATGCTGTATGTATAGGGAATAGCAGGGACGGACGTGGCGAAGGAGGCGTCGGACATCATTCTGACGGACGACAACTTTACGAGTATCGTGAAAGCGGTGATGTGGGGTCGCAACGTGTACGACAGCATCGCCAAGTTCCTCCAGTTCCAGCTGACCGTCAACATCGTCGCCGTCATTGTCGCCTTTCTTGGAGCTTGCGCCATCAAGGTCTGCGTCAACAATAAACGCCCGCTCTTTTTTCGCTGGCACACTGGCGTCACAGGCAAACAAACGCGACAAATGAAAATGCAAGTAATTTTAATAACAAATCGTTTATTTGCAATGTCGTAACGCATTTGCTCACATCTGAAAATGCAAAAATATAGCAATGAAGTCTACATTACACAGGTAGCACGAAAAATATACATATAATACTATTGAATGGAGATGTTATTTGTAAAGTGCAATGATAAAAATAAATCTAGTAATTACAGTGGGTGGCAAGTAAACGTCTTCACAAAACATTCGAACATCAAAGTTCGAGACTGTCAGGTGGCCGACGCGATATGGAAACTGTCTATAGCAAGCACGGCACTTTGCGACGCCTTCGCCTAGTTGCATGTCGCTGATCTGCTGCACATGTTGCAACGTCCTTCAAACTGGCTACCATCGGCAGCCAAGCTTTTCCAGTTGCCGCCGCTAAGATCTGGAAAGCACTGTCTGACAATGTCGTTTCATCATCATCCGTCGAAGCGTTTCGGTATAAACTCAAAACTTTCGTTTCCAACTATCCTTCTGTTGCTGCTATCACATATAATCTTGATTACTTAGTGTTTACGGCTTCACCGATTGATTCATATGAACTGGATAAGAAAATGTTTGAAGATGTTTGCATAGGTCAACCCGTGTTTCCAAGCTTTCTGTTACACTTTTTTTGAACATTTCGGTGAGAGTTACACGTTAACGTAGACCAAGTCGTGTTCTTCCTTACAGACATCGTTGTATCAACTGCGCGGCGTGTTGGTGGCAGGACTCTCCGCTCAAAGCGATCCAGATGTTATGGGTTAACCTCATCATGGACACACTGGCGTCACTGGCGCTCGCCACCGAGCTGCCCACAGAGGAGCTGCTCGAACGGAAGCCGTACGGACGCACCAAACCGCTCATCTCGCGCACCATGATGAAGAATATTTTCGGGCATGCGATCTATCAACTGGCCGTTGTTTTCACGATTCTCTTTGCCGGTATGATTTAGTAAATTATTGGTTTTTCTTAAATCCGGATAATAGCTGCTAAGGCACACGGGTTCATAGTTCAAAGTTAGCTGACATGAGGAGTAACAGGGACGTAATGAAATATTTTTTTCGAGAAGGGTTATAGAGCGTTGGTACCAATTGGATCAGAACGTGGTGGATGCATCGAGCATTAGGCCCAACAGTTTAAAAAGTCATTAGAAAAAACTCCCAAACCCTAATATCTCCACCGGCCGCAGTTGAGTTTGAGGCCACACGAGGGTAAAATATACCCACCGTCCTTCTTCAGTTCGCTATTTGAAGAGCTGGGTTTAATACAAATTTTTTTAGTTAAGGGAGTTTTCTTCAATTTTGGGGTGTCATTGCGCCAGAGGCGCCGTGATCGACAAGCCCGGGGTTTGGACATAGGGTATGCCACTGTTAATTGGGGTGAACACCCCCAGTATGGGGTGTAAATGAATGAATAAATTAATAAATAAATACAGCACTGAAAAGGATGATGATTGATTGATGTCGCAATGGTGTGCAGGTGATCTGCTCTTTGACATCGACAGTGGCCGCGAGGGGACGCTGCACGCGCCTCCTTCTCAACACTTCACCATCATATTCAACACGTTCGTCATGATGACGCTCTTCAACGAGATCAACGCCCGCAAGATCCACGGCCAGAGAAACGTCTTCGACGGACTCAATCGCAACCCGCTCTTCATCGGCATTTGGATCGGAACCATCATCTCGCAGGTCTGCACGCACCTCTTTGCCGGCCGTCGGGTGAACATAAAGTGATTAGTTGTCAGTGACGTGGCATGACTTCAACGCTCTCCTCTCCGATATTCTCGAAACCATAGCACAACGGCAACACGCACTATTTGGACATCGTCGACTCATAGGCGTGCCGCAGATACTCAGCTCATAAAGCTCTTCATGTTGCAGTCTCTCTGCGGCTTGTTGTATCTCCAGACATCATGCGCATGAGACCACCTGGTCGAGCTCTCAACACCTTGTCAGGTGAAACAACATTTGACTTCCGGCAGACTGGCTGTCGGACTTGGCAGCTGTACGTACAGAGTGGGCAGCTGTACGACTTTTTTGCTTTTTGCTAAAGTTTATTTGTGGGAGGCTGATTTTAGTGTTGTTTCAAGATAGTATTTGTACCTGCGTTTTGTATTCGTGTTAACATTGTATTC
>Ga0056115_1001567_pt1 | contig 11038 bp, 11 predicted proteins | sample WorMetOlspDAHAB1_FD_77007 | JGI IMG/M metagenome (GOLD analysis project Ga0056115, IMG submission 77007) | Marine gutless worms symbiont microbial communities from Max Planck institute for Marine Microbiology, Germany - Olavius sp. DAHAB.1 ... | reverse complement strand
GTATAAAAATCAACCGTGTCCTGTAATAAAAGGGCTCGGTTGATTTATTCTGAATATTCTACTAATACATCAATATAATCAGGGGAAAGTAGTTATTATTATCCGGGGATCAACAACCGGAAGCTCTTTTCAGATGCCACTTAATAAGTGTTGATGAGTCCATTTCGCTATTTTTCATGCTTTTCTTGATTTCCCTGTTTGACCCCCATGCTGGAAGCCATGACATCGAATCAAAGATAACATGGGATGAAGGATAAGTTTCGGCAAGTCTACGGAACAGGATTTCGATCTCCCGGGCTTCGAAGTAGCATAGTACTCCGGCAGCCATGAACAGAATGGAACGGCCTTTCGTCAACCGGGATATGTCATCAGTCCAGGTGAAATCAAAAATGGATTTAGCAATCGTCATTTCCCGTTCTGAGTCAGGAATTAGCTTTTGTCGCAGAGCAACGACATCTGGAAGGTCGATATTGATCCATAGAACAGTTCCCTCGTCAACTCGCTGAAACGTTGTCTCCAAACCCGCTCCAAAATTTACAACTACAGCTCTGCTATTATTCGCTAGAAATGCTTTAACGATGTTGTCGAAGTTGTAAGCACGGATAGCCCATACACCCTGATGATCCGCCATATGGCTTTCCTCAATCTGAGAGAAATCATAGTCGATTCTTTCGACTATATTCTTGGCATAGGTGTCACATACGATGGGATTGTCCTTCTCTGTCTCTCGAGCTCTTGCCCACAGAGGCAACATCAAAGTCTCCTGAACTGTACCTAAGTCGATCTTAATATCCCGATTATTCATAGTACCTCTATACATAAGAAAGAATTTGGGGCGATTTTTATACCTTTCTGTGTTTACTACAGTTGTAAAATCATATGGTTGTATGCTCCCGGTACTTCAAATAAGTCGCATACTTTTTTATGTAGGTCGCTAAGCCCTTGTACATCGACCTGGATTATAACTTTATTTTTGAGGATTACTGACAGGTGAATATCTCGACAAAAATAGAGGATATTATTCCAGGTCGGCTTTTTGGTATTCATTTTCTGCGGCAGTAGCAGGTTGAATATTGTTGGAATTCCATAGGAGAGAAAAGTATTGACATTTGGGGCTATCTTAATCTTGCTAGGATGCTATCGTTTGAATTCATTTTTCCGTTTCAAGCACCTGCGATACGGCATTCCAGCCATAGATGTTGATGTCCCTTCGTATATGCCTATCGATACCACCATAGATTAGTGCCGGGGTGATAGCCTGGCCTCCTGCCAGATCCACCCAACGTTCCAGTCCGGTAAAAAAATCTCGGTTGAGGGTTTGACCCGATTTGATTTCAATTGGCATCAGTTTCGTGCCGACATCAGCGATAACGTCTACCTCATTTCCATTGCTGTCTCTCCAAAAATGGAAAGTTGCTCGTTCACCTGTGTTTAGACGGGTTTTGACCAACTCTGATAGGACCAATGTTTCAAAGACACTCCCACGCAAAGGGTGTGCTACCAGCTGACTTGCTTCCTGAATGCCTAATAGCCAGCAAACTAGTCCGGTATCATAAAAATATAGTTTCGGCGATTTGATGAGTCGTTTGCTAAAATTCACATAGTGCGGCCGTAACAGAAACAGAATATAGCTGGCTTCAAGAACTGAAATCCAGGCTTTAGCGGTGTTGTGCGTTATGCCGCAATCGTTTGCCAATGATGAGAGGTTTAAAATTTGGCCGCTTCTTCCGGCACAAAGTCTTACAAACCTCTGAAAAGACTCCAGATCTACTATTTTTATGAGTTGACGAACATCGCGCTCGACATAAGCTGTCACATAGGCAGCCAACCAGGTTCGAGGGGATAACTTTCGATCGTAAAGGGGGGGGTAGCTTCCGGTAAAAAGCAGCACATCTATATCTGTCGACAAAAGTCCGGCTTGATGCAACTCATTATTGGAAAACGGCAGCAGTTCAATAAACGCCGTTCTTCCAGCCAATGACTGTGTAATACCAGACATTAAACCAAACTGTTGGGAACCGGTTAACAAAAAAAGCCCCATACGTCCATCGGCATCCACCCGGGTCTGTAAATAAGAAAGTAATTCCGGAGCACGCTGAATCTCGTCCAACACCCCTCCATCCGGCAACTGATTCAAAAAGGCCCTTGGATCATCAAGGGCCATTCGCCTGGCATCCGGATCTTCTAACGATATGTACGGTTTATTTTTAAACACGAACTGCGCCAGCGTGGTTTTGCCGGACTGCCGCGGGCCGGTAATCGTGACGATGGGAAAGCCAGTCAACAGATGGCTAATCGTTTGTTCAATATCTCGTTTAATCATTTGGAGACATTAAAATTGTTTATGTAAATTGTCAATTGTTTTTACAATCTGCATAAAACTTCGTTAGATGAATTACAATTTGGACAAAGCCATTCATCCTTTATTTTAGGAGCATCGGTTGAATTTGCTCCGTTTAGAAATCCAATATAGATCGAAGCACCAAAAAGGACACCGCATATTGTCTTGCGGGAATTAATTGCTCCCATATACCCTGCTGTTGCCCATTGATATGGTATGGCATCCCAACCCGTATCTTCCCTCATGACTTGAAGGATAGCTTCAGCTCAAGTATATCGTTCTCACATCAGTTGAACACCCTTCTTCCAAAGGGCTTTTATTCGATCATTGGTCATAATTCTTCTCCTTCCTCAACAACATCGTTAAGATTGAAGTACTATTGATCGTCCATGATGATTTGTCCGACCAGATTGTCGACGATAACCGGGCTGGCGAAAAATGTTATAGATGGCTTCGTCCCATACTTTTGCTCTATAAAGGATTTCCAGTCATCCGTATAGAGCTGTGCTGCGGCTTCCCGTGATTTCCAGAGGTATACCCCGCCGGCGGTTTCGCCATCCTCTGACAGCAGGTAGTACTTGCGAACCAGCCCTTTTACGTCCCGGTATTTCGGAGCCGTTCCCGCAAAGACTGACTGGGCCTTCTCCGTGGTCATCGGTTGCGGAAGTTTGAATTGAACCAGTGCTGTAATCATTTTTGAATTCTCCTTTAGTCCTCAATGTATACCACGTAGTCAATCTCCATGAAATCGATCACTTCAGGAACCCAGCGAGTCTGAACAAATTCAACGTGAGCCGGATGGGTATTGTAAACTTCGTAATCAGCAGCCGAGTCGAATTCCATTGACAAACCGAAGTCGTAGTCATTTTTTTCACTAATCTGGCGAAGACACTCGAAATTCTTAGCTGTAGAAATTTCCGAAAGTTTCCGGGCCGATCGCAGAAAATCCAATTCTTGCTGAGATCCCTCAGGGTGCTTGAGTTTAAATACTACAGTGTGACGTATCATAAAATCCTCCCCAATAGCTTGTAACGAGTAATTAAGTTGAAAATACTTTTTCTCTGCGTCCTTCGCGCCTTGCGGTGAAAAAATATTACTCGGAATACGTCATCGTAATTACGAATTGGTGCACTAAGATATCGAAGGTTTGTACGAACAATTCCATATCATATTGTATTTAATGAATTTTAATTAAAATAGCAATAAATATAACGAATAGTATGAAACTATTCGTTATATGAATTGACCAGGGTCTGGATCTGCGGAGGGTACTCCTGAAATTTAGCTCCAGGTAAATTCAAGCAGGGCGGACATCGGTGCGTTATTGCACCCGATGAATATTGCAGAGTGTATTTTCCGAATCGAAATTGGTGATTTTCTGCTTCAATTTAAAAGACAGCCGTCTGGAGATGGAACTTTGAATTCAGGGCAATTTATAGTTGCCTCTTGATAAGGTGACACTCGTCCATACCTTTTCGGCGGCATTCTGCAAGCCGTGACGGGTATATTCACCCGAACCTTCTATGCCAGTGTATTTTCCGGTTCCACCAACATAAGTCCACGTTCCTTTGACAGGTTTTCCGAAGGAGCCCGAGCCTTTAAAAGTGCTGTAGATTTTATCTCCATCTGGGGGGGTTAGGACCGTGAATCCAGATTCTTCAAACTTGCCATTAATTGCATGTAAAGATCCTATGGCGAAAAATGCCGCATTGTGGGGAAAGCCCTTTCCTGAGTCATCCACCATTACACCAGAAGACTCGTAGTTCATTTGAAGACGCTCATCACCCATAGCAAGCATACTGCCGGAAACGGACGAATACATTTTTCCTGAAACTGCACCTTCTTTTGCCATTTCTCCACCAACCGCATATCCGGTGATAGCACTTACATAGATCGCGATAATCAAGATTGTACCAATCTTTTTCATAAGAACCTCCTTTCAATTTTAAAGGTTTTCACAAAATCACCAATTATGATACTGTGATCAAAAGCAGTTCACCGTTCGAACTGTGAACATTTTTTACTCGTACTGTCAAATCTGCCTATTTGTTGTGACCTGAAAACTGATTTTGGAGATATTGATATGTTCTCGGAATTCCAAAAGCAGATCAGAATCGACCTTGACCAATTCAAGATACATCTCAATATCGAGCAGAAAATCCATTTGAGTCTGCATTTCGACACCCCATCCAGAAGGTTTTATCTTTCAGTTATCGCCCTTGTTGTTAACGAAATGAAAAAAAATGGCGGGACAACATCTATTCCGCTAGGAAAACACCACGGAATGCTTACCTTGCTCAATGAGACCGTTGGGGAAAGCGCCGGCTCATCAGACAGGGAGAATCTACTCCCAAGAATTTATAAAAAATGGAAATCAGCCTTCTATGATAAAAAATTACGGGTATATATACGGCCGTAAGACCGCTCTTTTCGTTGCGATAGTCCTGGTTGCCGGCCTTACGGCGGCATCTGCTTGGTATTTTTACAAGCGGCTTCCGAAGGTAGAGCCTGCCTCCATACACAAATTGGCGTTTCCATTGCCGGATCAACCCTCTATTGCCGTTCTTCCTTTTGACAACATAGGTGGTCGTACCGAACATGAATTCCTGAGCGATGGAATTTCAGAAAGCATCATCACACAGCTTGCTCAAATTGGGAGCCTGTTTGTAATATCCCGGGAATCGACCTCTACCTATAAAGGCAAAAATGTAAAAGTTAAGCAAGTGGCGGAGGAAATGGGTGTAAGATTTATTCTTGAAGGAAGTGTGCAGGGATCAGAAGAGCGCATCCGAGTCACGGCTCAGCTTACTGACGCCATAACTGGAAGGCATGTGTGGGCCGACCATTATGAACGTGCGCTAAAAGGTATCTTTTCTATTCAGGATGAAATTACACGCAAAGTGGTGACAGAGCTTGCGGGTAAACTTGCTGAAGGTGAGGTCTCGCGATTGACAATTCAAAGGTCTCCAAACTTTGAAGCCTGGAAATACTGGATGAAGGCATTAACTGAGCTTCGGAAATTCACCAGGGAGGGTATTTTAAAGGCACGTGGACTAGCTGAAAAAGCCGTTGAAATAGATCCCCAATATTCAATAGCTTATTCATTTATAGCCTGGACTCATGCAACTGAAGTCGCTTCGGGATTCAGTAAAAGCCCTGCTCAGAGTTTGAATGAGGCGGATCAATTTATCAATAAGGCTTTAGAAGTAGATCCCGACAACTTGGATGTATATAGTTTGCGCACCTTCGTGTTTTTCGTAAAGGGTCAATATGATCGAGCGATAAAACAGGGAAGGCGCGCTATCGAGAGATTGCCGGCCTGGTGTGATTCCCATGCCTTTTTGGCTTGGGCGCTGGTTAAGGCAGGACGACCGGCTGAGGCAATCGAAGAAATAACCATAGCTATGCGGCTTGCTCCGTTTTACCCTGCCTGGTTTTTAAACTGTTTAGGACAGTCTTACTTTTTAGCAGGCCGAAATGAAGAGGCAATCGTTGCCTTCAAGAAACACCTTGAGCGCGAACCTCAAAGAAGTAGTACGCTTGCCTGGCTTGCTGTTATAGACAGCGCAATGGGACGCGAGAAACAAGCCCGGATAAAGGCCAATAAGCTTTTAACAACCCGGCCCACTTTCACCCTGAAACAATGGCGTCTAACACTTCGATTTAAAGATGAAGCAACAACCGATCGTATCATCTATTTAGCGAGTAAAGCCGGTTTGCCCGAATAGGAGAAACACCGATCATTTATTCTTAGAAATGGTTTATTTTTCAGGTAACTCCACCCAAACAGCCCCCTGGTCGGAGGACTCCACCGCTTTGCAGATAAACTGCATTCCCCGCAGGCCGTCGTAAACCGTCGGAAACTTATACTCGTCCGTTTTCATCGGATTGCCGTCGATGTGACGGCGGATGGCTTCGACTGCATCGCAATAAATGGTGGCAAAGGCTTCCAGATACCCTTCAGGGTGGCCCGTCGGTATTCGGGTGGATTCCCGGGCGGCTTCTGATAAATAGTCATTGGCACGGGACATCGTCTGCCGGGGCTCACCGTAACGGTAGACTTCAAGATAGTTGGGATTTTCCTGCCGCCAGACGATCGCCCCTTTGGAGGCATATATGCGAATCCAGAGATTATTTTCTTCTCCCGTGGCAATCTGGCTGATGGTGAGCACTCCTTTGCCCCCGCCGTTCAACTGCAGCAGCACATTGACGTCCTCATCCAGTTCTCGATCAGGCAAAAAAGTGCTTTTATCGGCACAGATCCGGGCCACCCGGTCTTTGGTAATATATTCCATCAGATTCAAGGCATGGGAGCCCACATCCCCCAGGGTTCCACCCTGTCCGGCCTGCTTGGGGTCGACCCTCCAGAGTGCCTGTTTCTGCCCCTCTTTTTCGTGAGGATACATTAGAAAATCCTGCAGATATTCGACAATGACTTTGCGGACGGTTCCCATTTCACCGGAGGCAAAGAGTTGGCGGGCGTGGCGAACCAGGGGATGTCCCGTGTAGTTGTGCGTCAACCCAAATACCAGCCCGGTTTCTTCTACGAGTTTAACGAGTCCTTCCGCCTCTTCGAGAGTATAGGTCATCGGCTTGTCGCAAACCACATGGATACCGGCTTCCAGAAACATTTTTGCAATGTCGTAGTGCGAATCATTAGGGGTCACGATCGAAATGAAATCAATTCTTTGATCTTCCGGCAACTTCGATTCCGCCTGCGCCATTTCTTTGTAGGTCTGGTAGCATCTGGAAGGATTCAGATAAAGCTGTTGGCCGGTGGTTTTGGTGTTTTCAAAATCTCGTGAAAAGCAGCCGGCCACAAAATCGATCTGCTGGTCCAACGCAGCCGCCATGCGATGCACCCAGCCGATAAAAGCACCCTGGCCGCCGCCAACCATTCCCATCCGCAATTTACGTTTCCATGATTCCATATTGCTCTCCTTCTTAGCTGAAATCGAGTCCGTTATTAATGAATATTCTCAATCAAGACGTTTTTCACCGCAAAGACGCAAATGTCGCAGAGCAATGTTTTTATTCTTCGCCGTTGAGATGCCCCGCTGAAGCGGGATGCAAGCAACGGCAAAGAATAAAGCAGCACTTTTTTTAAAATTAATGAGCGTTTTTCACGTATCGCAAAATTAGTTGCCCGGGCATTGGGACATACTGAAAAAAGCTTGTTTTTCTTTTGGTTTTCCGGCCACTCATCGGAAAACCAACCATAGATATAGCTTTGCGTTCTTTGCGTCTGCGGTGAATAATTGCGGCTTTAATCCAGTCCCAGAATCCGCCTATTCCGATCCCGATCCGTCTCGCCGCCGGCAAAATCGTCAAAGGTAATCCGGGTGGCTTCAATAATGTGGTCGGCGATAAACGGTGCGCCTTCCCGGGCGCCCTGTTCGGGGCTTTTGACACAGCATTCCCATTCAAGGATGGCCCACCCATCATAGTCGGCTTCCGTCAGCAGGGTAAAGACGCGCTTGAAGTCGACCTGTCCGTCTCCCAGTGAACGAAAGCGGCCGGCCCGCGTGTTCCAGGATTGATACCCGCCATAGACACCCACCCGGCCGTCGGGTCTGAATTCCGCATCCTTGACGTGAAACGCTTTGATCCGATTTCCGTAAATCTTGATGAACTCGAGGTAGTCAAGCTGCTGGAGCACAAAATGGCTGGCATCGTAAGTCAGACAGGCGGCCGGGTGGTTGTCCGTTTTGTCCAGAAACATTTCATAGGTGGCGCCGTCGAATAGATCCGAGCCCGGATGAAGCTCGTAGCCGAATGTCACCCCATGATCGGCAGCCATATCTAATATCGGCCTCCAGAGCTGGGCCAGTTCATTGAAGGCTTCATCAATGATGCCGTCCGGCCGCTGAGGCCAGGGATAGATCATGTGCCAGGCGAATCCACCGGACATGCATGAAATATGGTTGGTTCCCATGTTGACCGAAGCGGCTACGGTTTTTTTCAATTGATCCGCAGCCCATGCCACTCTTTGCTCTTTGTTTAATCCTTGCGGGAAAAAGTGCTGAAACATGGTTTCATACGCCGGATGAACGGCCAGGACCTGCCCCTGTAGATAAGATGCCAATTCAATAGGTTCAATGCCTGCCTTATCGAGGACACCTTTTACCTCATCGCAATAGGTCTTCGATTCGGCCGCCTGATCCAGATCGAATACCCGCGTGTCCCAGGTTGGTATCTGAGCACCTTTGTAACCCAGATCGGAAACCCATTGGGCGATGCCCTCAAGATTATTATACGGTTTCTCATCTCTTAAAAATTGCGCTAAAAATATCCCCGGACCCTTAATGGTTTTCATTGTATTTCCCCCGTTAGAAATATTGAATATTGTAAATTAAAGATTGAATATTTAATGAGTTCCATCGATTCTAATACCTTAATTTTGCATGAGTCAGAGGCTTTAATATGCAAGATTCAGGTTAATAGTTCCAAGTGCTTGATCGAAAGATCTCTTTTGGTTTTTTAATAAAAGCCACGAATTTTCACGAAAATCATTTTTAATGGTTTTAAGTAAAGACTCATTGTTGAAGACTCCGTCGCTGCGGGTGGAGCATCATTTCATGAAATCGGTAAAATTGGAATCGATGGTTTCGGGCTGACTTGCATCCATAAAGGCCATGGCCTCCATATAGGAAATTGGCTGGGTGGCACCCTCCTGCCGGGCGACCATGGCACCCAGGGCATTGCCGAGCCGGCAGGCACTGCTCAGGGGATGGCCGTTTAATAGCGAGTGAATAAAGCCTGCGGCGAAACCATCGCCGGACCCGCAAGGATCAACCAGAGTGACTCTATAGCCGGGTATATAGATCTTCTCCCCTTCTTTTGAAATCGCCAGGGCGCCTCTTTCACCAAGGGTTACCACGCAGTACTCCAGGCCGGCGCGTTTAAGAAGACATTCAATCTGAGCGAGGGCAGAATCGCCCTGAAGCCTGAACAAATCTGCCAGCACGGCGAATTCCTCATCATTGAGCTTGAGAATATCGGCCTGTTCAAGAGAGTTTTCTATTGTTTCCTCAGAGTAGCAGTTCTTTCGCAGATTAATATCCAGCAGTTTGAATTTGCCGGAAAATTTTGAGAGCAAATTCTGCAGGAGCCCGCGCGAAACCTCATTTCGCTGTGCGAGCGTCCCGAAACATAAACAATCAGCGCGTTCAACGACACTCTCCAGATTGTCGCTGAATTCAATGTGATCATAGGCCACATTTTCGATGATGGTGTAATCCGGATTTTTGTCTGCATCGAAATAGATTTCTACGGTTCCGGTGGGTTCGGTGTCGTCCCACTGCAGGCAGGAATCGTCCATTCCCAGAGCGGCGATCTGCTTCCGGGCTTTTCGGCCGAGGTTATCCCGGCCAAGACGGCTGACGATGATGCTGCGATGGCCGAGCGAATTCATACGGTAGGCAAAGTTCAGCGGCGCCCCTCCCAGCACCGGTCCGGTCGGCAACAGATCCCACAACGCCTCACCGAATGATACAATGGTTGAATTCAATGAATCCTCCAATCGTAGCACTTTGATTGAGTGAAACACCGTCAATCATGAGTTATTAGTTATCTGTTATTGGTAGTGGACTATTGTTTCGCTTGTAATTATCCACCAGATTACTAAGCCGACAGTAAATCATCAATTAAAGAAACACCACCTGCTTCGTTCGATAAAAAAGAAATCAAACCTTTCGAACTATTAACCAATACCCAGTAACTAATAACTGCCAACTACTGCTTCTCACCTTCTCCACTTCCCAGCTTCTCACCTTCTCATCTTTCCCCATACCTCATCAAAACCTTCCAGCGCCTGATCGGTGAGCGGGTGCTGGAACATTTCGAAAAACAGCGATTCCGGTACTGAAATGATATCAACGCCATACCGTAAACAGTTCAGCACATGATTTCTGGTTTTGAGGCTTGCGGCCAGGATTTCTGATGCAAAACCGTAGTTTTCTTTAACGGTAACCGTATCGTCCACCAAGATATCGCTTTCACAGCCGATTTTATCGAGACGACTCAGAACGATGCTCACAAATGTGGCACGGGTTTTCATGGCCAGCAGGGCTTGATCGGCTGAAAATACCATGGTCACATTCACCCGGATGTCTTTCTCCTGCTCCAGGATTGCAGCCGCCTTGAGGCCTTCAACATTCATCGGGACCTTGTTGACGACATTGGGTGCTATCGCGGCCAGTTTTTCAGCTTCCCTGACGATGTCATCGGCGCTGTGGGCGACCGCTTCCGCACTGACCGGTCCCGATACGATCGAGCAGATCTCTTCAACAACGCCATGGAAAGTTTTGCCGGTCTCAGCGATTTTCATGGGGTTGGTCGTGATACCGTCCAACAGCCCCGTGTCATTGGCCTTGCGGATGGAATCCACATCGGCCGTATCCAAAAATATTTTCATACAACTCTCCTTTACCGGGTTAACATTGGATTGGAGTAATGGAGTGATGGAGTGTTTGGATTGATTCGGACCGATACTCCGGATTTTTAGCCGGGTAGAAAACAAGTTAAAATTGGTGCAGCTGAGTCAATTTGCTCACCTGAAGGGGATCGATAATTAGTAACCGTTCAGAGGGTGTCGCTAGTAATTAGCGAAAACCCACCTTAAGTCAGGTTTTTGTTCTTTGAAAAATGCATCGATGGCATTTACCAGAGTTGGAAAAACCGGTATTGCTTTCATGC
>Ga0056115_1001566_pt1 | contig 11040 bp, 8 predicted proteins | sample WorMetOlspDAHAB1_FD_77007 | JGI IMG/M metagenome (GOLD analysis project Ga0056115, IMG submission 77007) | Marine gutless worms symbiont microbial communities from Max Planck institute for Marine Microbiology, Germany - Olavius sp. DAHAB.1 ... | reverse complement strand
TGAGCGTGAGTACGGCGGAAATTTCCTGAGTGCGGCAGACTAAGTAGGCCAGTTCTCTGGTCAACTTTCGGGCGCACTATAAAATAGTTTGACTTTACTTTTACTTTTTAAGCGATTTATACAAGTGACAGATTGGATTGAGTCATTGTGTTACACAAGTGAAGTCAATGCAAATGACTCACCAGCGCTTCCGTGTTTAGCGGCATGGCGCTGCAGGGTTGTCAGGTTGTCGGTCACATAGCCGCACTTATGGCATGTCCTCAACTTCCGTTTCCGTTTCGACAATCCAGCTGCATCGTCGGCTTCGGTCGTCGTGACGCGCTCCGCCGCACTCGACATCTGCTGCGCTGCATACAAGGACGCTGACTCAGTCGCCATCTCGGTGACACAGGGCGACGCTCTGCGACAACATAGATCAACCGGCTGGTCAACGTCAATCAATTCAACGTCAGTGGCTGACGATGACGACGATGCTGGACTTGGCGTTGCAGTTTCGACTCCAATCTTACCAGTGCCACGGTCACTGTCACCACCGACGGCCGTTCCATCTGTCACCGCTGTATGCTGTTCTTCTTGACGACTGTCAGCAGTCACATCCGCCACCACATTCATCATTCCTTCAGACTGCAAACAGCTGACTTTATTTTTACTTCGTAGTCCCAACGACGCCCAGAACTTCGAGCCGTCAACAGCGTCTTGGACGTCCGCTTGGTCTTCATCAAGTAATTTGGCGTGTTCCATATTGATGTCCGTCGAGTTTCTGACGCACTTGTCCGTTTTGCAGTCTTGCGGAACGCGAACTTGTTTCAGCGACTTACGACGATGATGGCTTGGTTTGGAAACCGCTGTCGCTGAGGACTGCGTTCCCTGCTGATCTTCCACATCTCCGCTAATGTCGCCCTTGCGAGCAGGTGCGTGCGTCGTCTTATGCTGGAGAAATGAAGTCAGATCGATAGCTTCAAAGTCGCATCGGCTACACGGCAGGCGCCCACCGACCGTGATACCAGCAAAACTTCTGCCGTTTGGAATTCTCTGAGTTTTCGCAAGAACGACGTCCTTCAATGCAGAAACAGTGCCCGGCTGACATCCGCTATCCAGTGTCGCATCAGTATCTGCAGGGTCGACATGGTCTACAGGTCCTATTTCGTCGTCATCTATGGCATCATTCTGTTTCAGTGCCTGCCAGTCGGATGACGGCTTCCGACCGTGACCTCCGTAAGCCAGTGGCACCGCAGACACGTGATTATAGGCGCGCAGATGTTTCTTGAGGTCACATTTCCATTTGGAAGAGTAGCAGCAGGTGCGACACGAGTATGGCTTTTCGTCGGAGTGAACACGCAGATGACGACGCAGCTCAGCCGGGCTGTGACCGACAAACGAACACTGCAGACAGTAGTGCAGACCCTGGTTCACGAGGCTCACGACCGGCGGACATGACGACACAGTGTCCGATGCAGGCTTGGACTGTACGGTCGCTGTAACTGCATCCGCACCCAGCTGCACTGAACCGTGAGGCTGGGTTCGTTCTGACCCTGGAGCATCCTGCACACGAGGATATATCACCACGTTTGGCGGTCCATTCGAAAGGTGCTCTCTGGACGATGACAACGTCGACGCCACGCCTGTCGGCTGGTTTGACGTCTCTGTGACAGTTCTCGGGGGACCTCCTGCGTGGGAAGATGGTGGAGGATAAACTGACGGAACGTCGATCAGCAACGAGCGGACATTGCGACGCCGACGTGCAGCCTGACTATTGACCGCCGCCGCCGCAACAGCACCAGTCACCATGGATGAAGATGACGTCGACGACAGCTGAGTAGTGTCGATGACATCGCGTGCTGTTCCTCCGCCACCACAGCGTTTCAAATGCTTCACCACATCCCACTTCCACTTGGAACGGTACGTGCACTGCGGACAGTGATACGGCTTCTCGTCCGAATGGTTCTTGGCGTGTTGCGTCATCTCCGACGGCCATCGGGCGCGATATTCACACAACTCGCACTTGAACGGCAGCAGAATCTCGGCACTGGCCGTCGATGAACCACCGACTTCGGACCTCTTGCCTCGACCGCCTGACGACCTTCCACCCGAAGATGACGTGTGTTTGAACGGCTTCGACGTAGAGGCTGCAACTGCGTGTGGTGCTGAATCCTCCGGTGCCTGTGGTATAACAATGGCCGTGTTTTCGCCAATGACGTCGTCCATATTCACCGTGGTTCCTGACAGCAGCTGGAGTTCGGCAACCTTAGTATCAACGGCTGCTGCGGCGCCGCCGCTGCTGGTACCACCCCAGAGAATGCGGTTCATGTCGGGCGTCACGAGGTCGTTTGGACGCCGAGGAGAGTGACGCAGATGATGACGAGCGAGGACTGAGAATGAGTCGGTCGTGAACGGACATCGATCACAACCAAGGTGGTTCCCGGCTCCCGGCAACTGCTGGAACACATCGCTTCCGACACCGACGACAGATGTTGCACGTCTCTGCGTGGACGACCCAACATTTGCGGTCTCGACACCCAGTTTATACGGATTCGGCTTGAGTCCGACGTGCTCCTGATCAAAGTGTTTAGCGGCTGCAGATTTCCAGAAAAACGGGACGCCGCAGACGATGCAGCGAATGGCTTCTGTGCCGGTGGCAGCGCTCTGTTCGGTCATCAGGTAGCGATACAGTTGAGTACTTCCACCACAACTGAGTTCGCCTGCCGCTGCGTCACCCGCTGTCACGGCTGCCGACATGTGCAGCATGTCCGAGTGTACGTCTGCGAAGTGGCGGTTCAACTTGCTCGGCACGCTGAACTTCTGTCGACATTGGGCACAATTCAGAGACGTTGTAGCAGCAACCGCGCCAGCGTGCGCCACCTCGAGCTGTCTTCTGGCAAACGTTGTCTGGTGGAAGCCAACATCGTAGGTGGTTTTTTTTGCCGACCGCAGCCCCGTCTTTGTCGAAAAATCAATCGGTTCGTCCTGCACAGAAGACGACTGGCTCACGTATGATGTGGCGCCGCCTTTTTTCGACAGATCGAGCACCGTGCCATTGCCACATTCAACTCCTTCGTCGTCGTTCTGTGTTCGCGACGTCGATCCAGACAGGTCAACCGGTCGCTCCTTGTTCGACACAGAGTCCGCAGCCAGAATGGAAAACGGCGACGCCGTCACACCAGACGGCGAGTGATAGTCAGCAAATGTTGGCGTTCTCAGGTGCGGAGAGGTCGAAGCTCCAGACTGGTTCCAAGCTCGACTGTTCAATGGACTGTGAGCCACTGAGAGGCTGCCGCCAGACTGTGGCGACAGGATAGCTGCAAGGGATCCTCGAACGCCGGTGGGACGAGTGACTGACGACAACGGACGTGCACAAGACAGTGAAGTCGGTGACGGACCCTTGGTGGCCACTAGTGTCGGCGGCATTCTAGCGTAGCGACTGGCAGCGGCGCTAACAGCGACCGGATCAGGCAGCTCTCCATCGTGCTTCTCCTTCCAGTGTTTGTTCAGCGACTTGCGCCACTTGTAGATGTTTCCGCACTTGGAGCAGGCGTACTTGACACCGTCCGGCTCACCGGAAATGGTGATGTACTTGGCCGGGTCGACTGCCTCGCGTACAGGCGGACAGCGAACTGCGCCGCCCACAGCCCCACCGACGCCTCTCATCGGCGACGACCCGCCCGGTGTGCTCAAGAATGGCGACGTCGTCATTGACGCATAATGCTGATATATAGCGGCTTCCGAGAAGCAGTGGTTCGACTGTGTTCCAGAGTCGGAGGCGCCTCGGTCTGCGTTTGCCAGCTGACATCGTGGCAGATATGCGATGTCTTGTTTCGGTGGAGTCGACGTCAGCGGATTGTGGATTTCGTCGACGAAGGACAAGATGGAGTCGTGTGGACTCGAGTCGGGAGTCAACGGCGAAGCGCCAGTGACGCTGCACTCTGCACTCAGGTGCTCGTCACTCGTCTCAGGACTCTCAGGCTGTGAAGTCATCATCTCGTACGCCTGTCCTCGCTCTTTCTCACTGCCGCTGTTGTTGTTGTTTGTAAAGTCCAGAATACCTGGATCATAATGAAGTTCCATATACAAAAATGTAACCATTTAATAGAATAATATGGTTTCTGTAGGTCAGTTATATCTACTGTAGGCCTAAATCATGAAGCAGTAGTCAGTGACAATATGCATTACTGCTGAAACGATTAACAAGGCCGCCACAACTTGGCCCATTCGCAACTTGAACTACAGCAGGACACGAAGCCCTCTCGGCTTCTGTTGTACCCACTATAGATCTGGTTTTGCCAGTTCGGGCTGTACCATCTGCAACTTTCCAATACATGTATTGAGGAATTATATTCAGACAGTTTGCTTATAAGTTTGGTGTTTTATGCTCTCTATTTGTCTGCATGTCCATCACTGTCCGTCATTTTCAGCGCCCCAGGGCAAATCGCATGACAAACAAAAGAATGCCTTTGAAGAGATGATATATGACAGAAGACACTTTAAACAAAGTAGTTCGACATTAATATCACTGTCAATTCTGCTTACGTCAAATTAAATGTTTGCAGTGATTCAAAATTATTTGCCGAAAGTATCAACATGCCTAACTGCCTCCATATTTCAGTGCCTGAAATTTTTAACGTTGGGAGATATACAGGTTGGCCCCAAAAAAAGTAAGCCACTATCAACAATCATCATTAAATCGTATTAAAAATCGCCAGAGCGGCTACATTTCTCATCAATTTTGAGTATAAAATGAGCATAAGTATGTTATTAGTGTGTATTAAATATTCTATGTGTGAGCTAATTTGTGACGTCATCAGTTGCTGTGTTTGAAGCTGCGACATGGGTAAAATTAATGCATATGACAAAACCATGATTTAAAAATAGAAAAGAGAAAATATGGAAATCAAAGGAATTTTTACATAAATCTCCATCTAATATATGGTTTAGGAATGCAATTCACAGTTTGTTAAAGCGAGGTGATGCCAGAGGTAGCGCTGACGTCATTTACCGTATGTGACGCATATACTTTGTAGGTCAAGCATAGTTATTGACGTCAAAAAGTAGGTCACGCAGAGAATATTTAATACCGACAGATAATATTATAGTGCTTGATCATTTCTTTAATTTAACGAAGAAATCTAATCTCATTGGCAGACTTTAACACGATTTAACACAATATTTTTGGATAATTTGGTAGTGGCTTACTTTTTTGGGCCACCCTGTATAGTGTGGCTACGGCAGTAACTCTCAGTGTAGCATGATGACAGTGTTGCTTAGGCCTAAACACAAGCACACAGATAACTTTTCAATGAATATAACGTACCATAACCGGCGACATTGTCGTCACATGATGAAGTATTAGGTTCAGACGTCACAGTGAAGCCACCTTCAGCCTTCGTCGCCTCCGCAGACACTAAATCCATCACTGGTCGTAATCGCCTGACATACAACAACCACTGCATATATAGAGCAGTCCAAAATTTCGGATCCACCACAACTGTATTTTCGCCATAACTTAATACACCTATTCGAAACCTTTTTTTGTATTTCAGGAAAATTTTACGTACATATTAAGTCCGCCAGCGTACCTATAATGTGTCCGCAGCAAAACAATCACGTCTGCTTTCAACATCAATGCTGATCGCTGAATGCTCACACCTATTTTCTGCGACCGATGATCGTCTTTTTTATCTGCGCCTGGCTAACACTGACGAGATCTACCCTTGCGAGTTGCGACGGCCATTCACGTATGCACCATGCAAGGCATGACAACGACAACGGTCACAAAACCTACTATCCGGCATGTTAATCGCAGAAGAGTCGGTGCAGAAAATGCACCGACTAAGTAGGTCGTAAAACTATTAACAGTGCAGGCGTTTGTGTGAATCAACGGCATTAACTGGCGCTTCTTCGGGAAGCCATCCAGCACTGACAGTCACCTGCACTGCCTACCTACCTGCCCAACTGATTAGTTGTGCGGCGCCACGTCATTGTACCCATTCCGTTGTCAGTTGGCATTCGCGTTGCCAGAACGCTAAACTCCGAAGAACAAACAAGCAACCGCTGGCAATATGAAGAAGATTTTATAATATGGCTTTACAATCAGCGCTTTGTAGACTTAATTTTAAAAAAAGGTTTAAAAAACGCCGCCAATCATCGAATTGTATATAACGGTTGATGTAAGTCTAACGTCGAAGGCACGAAATATGCCAGTAAACAATAAATATATCGAAAGTTACACTGGTCTTGACCATCTGATCGCCCGTTTTTCAAAAGTTATCAGATTGTTGCATGGCCAGTTGGATGCCATTGCGCTAACCTTAGTCGTTTCTAGCCGCCGTGCATCACCTCGCTCGGCTGATTCCAAGTTAACGTATTGCAGGTGATAAAGAATGGGGGGGGGTGAAAAAGTTGTCAGGAGTTTCAGTATCATCCGTCGGCTCATTACTGCATCAACCGCAAACTTTCTGTTCCAGCGATCTTTCTGTTGTTTGGTGAACTTTGCAATGTAGTCTTCACTTCTTAGGCTATGCACTAAACAATTACTCAATGACTAACCGAGAATAGGCCTACAGTTATACGTGAAGGTGAAATGGCCTAGTAGAACATGCGCACTTTTGATTGAAAGTCTGACGTAAACTTATGCCGTCATACCAACACGCTACACATCGATACATCAGAATTCCAGCTACAGCCTAAATTGGTCGAGGTGTTGATGAAAGTGTCTATACAGCAAGGTGCGCGTCAAGGTAAAGAGCCAATATCAGATAATTAACTGGCAGCATAACGCTGACGTGATAGACCAATCGTGCATGGCCATACGGTGAGTGGCAATGAATGCCATTCTGTCCGCACTGACTACGCGTCCATCAGGAACGACCATCTCACCTGGCGATGAGGGCAGCAGCGATTCATTGGCCTGATGCATGTGCCGTTCAGCAGATGGTGTCAACCGGCTGGCGCCATCGTTCGAAACACTGTCACAGGAAACTCCAGTTCGCATGCAGCCAGCCAGCCAAGCCAACAGGTGTTGCACGTTCGCACACAATGCGTTGTCCATCCGTCCACTCCACACAGTGCCATCCACTTGCGACATCGCATAACCGAAGCCTCGAGACTGGCACTCTCGTCATTTCTTTTTTCCAGTATACTATACATAGCTCATTAATGACTTCATATCTCAGAAACTCAATTCTCGTTAAATTCTTTCAGAGCGCAAGAAAGCAGCAGAAACAGAAAAACAGCGATTCCCGCGAGGCAATCACTAACGTTGACATTCCTGCTAGAAAACTGTTGGCCATGTAACAGCATTGCTGCACTCCTCTGTACACTTCACTATTATGTCGCCCGCTCTCTATCTATACGCACTGATCATATTCTGTTACATGACGCCGTTTCCTCTTTCCAACGCATGTTAAGCGATGTTCACTAAATAATAGTGATATAATGTTAATAACCGTATGATATTGCTGTTTACGAATACGAACTTCCAATTACGTTGATTTCCTTTAAGCGAACATTCAATATATGAGGTGAAAACCTGCAAAAATTACAAGATTGGTCACAGTATCCTAGTCACAGTGTCTCTGATTAAAATTGAGTTCAGAAGCGGTTTTTAATCTGAGATGACAGTAATGTTTCAGACATATGCAGACGATGAATGATAGAATGTTTGAATATAATATTGCGACATGGTAGGCAGCCTTAAAAGGCTTTCCAGAGAATAGAAAATCACAGATGGGCTGTGATTATATATCAATAATTAACTGCCGTTAACGTAATTGTCAGAACATCCATAAATGATGAAAATTGCAGTCATCAGTCACGACTAACAGAAAGTGCTATGTGTCACACTGACAAGGATTGTGGCGCGGTATCTCTGCAACAGCCGAGCGTCATGTTACTCATTGTGTCAACGACTCAGTTGCTTTGTATTCGCCCAAAGCGATTTCCAGAAGTGCACACTTGGAAATGAATCGCACTGAGAAATGCACTTACGCAGCATGCAGCCAGCCTGAGCGGGGCGAGCAGACTGAACGGCAGACGACGACATTTTATGTATGTCTGCATGCATGTAGATCGATAGAATTCGATATGCAACCGAACGAGATTCGACGACATCAGTCGGTGGGCTCCGCTTCGGGCTGCCTCTTGAGGACCTGGTGGCAGGCGCCGTGCTTCGACGCGCGGTGCGCGCCGCGTCGGGCATGGGTGAGATCGACGGAGGGAGGGAGGCAGGCAGGGCAACCGTGCATCGGGATGGATGGGCGGCATGAGTTGAGTGAGGCACGCCGGGTGCGCGGGGCGGCACGGCACAGCCGTTGGCAGCGTGCTTGTGTGCGACAGCTGTGCGTGGTTCCAGGTGAAATTTATCGTATCGCCACCGACACATATAGGTATACTACACTCCCGTACACTTCATCGGGTGTAATTAATGCAGCTCGTCCGTCGCACGGCTTGCCTTCTCTGCGCGCTATCGCTCACTCGCCCACTGATTCTATCAACTCTGCATTCACAGCATCGACGTACTTTCTCTCTCGCTCCACGCTTGAGCATTTTTCTGCTGACGCCAGTCCATGTCTCAATAAAATCGCAATTAAGTAGCCGCATTCGTGATGTAGTGTTCTTGGTTAAGTGGGCGAATACGACAAAGTCGCTGGCGAAGAAAAACATCCGACACGTCCACGACATAACTACGACCTCGCTGCTTCACGCTGTCCATGGTTGTTTTCGGAAACAAACGGGTGCCTCGTACCAGGAGTGGCCAGTACTGCTGGCAGAGCAGTTGGTCTATAGGTGGAGACAGAAGGCAGGTGCTCCAAGCGCTGGCGGCGGCATATCCGCGGGAGCAGGAGGCGTCGACGGCAGCAGCGGCAGCAGCACGACAGTAATAGAATCACGTCTGCAGAATGACTGACTGGACGGAGTTGGCGTTCGTTCGCTCAAAGTACCAACTACCTGTTGCCTATCGTTGGCTCAGACCAGACTGATTGCCGGGTGGTCGGACGGTCGCCCGTAAATCTTACTAAATCTCGGCTGTGGCGTCTCTGCCGCAGCGGTTCCACAAGAACTCGCAGTCTCAGCGCCGCGCCGCGCCGCGCCGTGCCTCGCGCTATTTCCTTCCACGCACCTGTTGTCTGCCGCCAGCCGAGCCAAGCCGACCCATCAGCGCACAATTCATCTCGTACAAAACGATCTCTTCTACAGCACACCTCAACTGCAGCAGCTATAAGCTGTCTATACACGATGGCGTGTCAATTGTCTTATTACGCACGCAAATTCAACGCCAAGTTCACACTGCGTGATCGAAATGTTCAGTCGCATTAGCGATTGCGACATAACTTCAGTCTTCGACTGTATAAAATTTAGAAAGACTTACAATGTAGCTATACATGTATACTTCAAAATTATCCCGCTGCAGGCCAAATAATGAGTTTCGAGTACATGTATGTTCATAATATGTCATGTATAAATTACAGCACTTTGTATCCATTATGCAGAGCCACAAGACGATTGTCGTAATGTTCCAAACATTCATCCCGTTGCACCACAAATGGACAAGAAAATGAAAATGTATATACTGTAGAATAAACCAAAAAAAATTTCACCATGCTGAGAAACAAAACTAAACCTAAAAACGAGGTCCAGTGAACTACAGTTCTATAAATAAACGGTGACTGCATCCATACGCTGTAATCAATGAAAAATGTACCATTTGACCGCTAGTGCAATTCACTGGAGATACGTAACCTGACTGAAGTGGGGAGACAGATGTGGCCGGAAATTCATCCACAGATGATTGTGTCACCAAGAGTATTATCTCTATAGTGTGACGTTTATTCGTTTATTAAAACAGCAGAATTAACATAAAAGACAGACAAAAAGGAGTGGACCGAGAATCGGAATTGCAACATATATGCTGTGTTGCATTAAGTTAACAATCTGGAAAACACTTTGGTCTTAACTTCACAAGATCAAAAAAACGTTTATCACAACGAGAGAACCTTTTTATGCTTAAAACAATCACGGAGAACTGCGTTATCTAAACACGAGAGCCTTTGAAGAAATGATATGACAGCGGCGATTCCTCTGTTCTGCGGCGTTAAAAGAGCGCAGAAAGACGATAGCATGGAAGAGTCGATCGACAGGCCCATCAGCATTGAAAGGGGCGGAAAGACTGCGGTGTCGGGCGTGGTGGTGCTCCATCCCAGCACCCAGTCTCTCACACTCAGGCGCTGGCATCGCCGACGTCGGACAGACGCGTATTCTGGGCCGCAGCAGCAGCAGGTGAAACAGGATGGCAGTCAAAGACCGCAGTGAGTCCGTAGCGGCGGCGGCGCTGTAGCAGAGCGTGCGGCAGCAGCAATAATAGCCACCTTGGCACCGACACTTTGAGCGCGATGAGCAGACAGCCGGAGAGCGAGAGACGGAGATGGCTACAGCCAACTGTTCTCGTGTACACAGCTCAATCGCGGCCACTCGCTCCGCAGCGTGGCCACTCAGCCGTCCTGCGCCTCCCTCCTCCAACTCTTATTACCAGAACGGCGAGCGCTGCCCGCGCGCAGTCTCAAGGACGATGCCCAGGAAGATATCAAGAGTTCTTGAAGCAGCGTCCTGCCTGCAGGAGAAACGCCAAAGACGACGCAGCACCAATGAACGCTTTGCCGATGCCGCAATCTCCACAGCTTGGAAAAAAAGATAACTTAAACTGCCCGCACAATGAAATGAAATTGAAACGAAACAGTTTCAAAACTGTTTTGAAACCGTTTTGTTTCTGTTTCATTTCGTTTCGCGGACAGTTCAATACGACGGTCGAGTCTGATACGAAAAAGAACAAGTTAACTAACTATGTGCATTAATAATGACTAAAACCTATTATCGAAATCGACGTTAACTTTACGACATGCAGCAGTAATGTCAGTTGTTTTATACGCGCGGTAGTAAGATGTTGAAATTAAGCAATTACCGTGAACAACATTCACCACTGGAGATATAGCATAGCCATTCATAGACAGTGGCACTGGGGGGGGGGGGGGGGCGGGACCCCTCAACAGATAT
>Ga0056115_1001565_pt1 | contig 11042 bp, 4 predicted proteins | sample WorMetOlspDAHAB1_FD_77007 | JGI IMG/M metagenome (GOLD analysis project Ga0056115, IMG submission 77007) | Marine gutless worms symbiont microbial communities from Max Planck institute for Marine Microbiology, Germany - Olavius sp. DAHAB.1 ... | reverse complement strand
TGTCGGACAGATTACTCTGTTTATACGCTGCCAGTATTCGATGGGGTTAGAGTTAGGGTTAGGCTTAATATACAACTAAAGTGTACTAATTCTATGATATTTAAAAAAATTCGCTGTCGGCGACTTGACTAGTCCGCGAGTTATCCAGTCCGAGACTTGACTGACCGCGAGTCGGTTTGTCGGCAAATTGTCCTGTAAGCCTTCTTAGGCACTGTGTATTGTGCCGAAGTGTCTCGCGGACACTTCGGCACCAGAGGGTCCAAAGTGTCCGTACGTTCATGTAAAACAATCAGTTTCACATGACTGACTATGAAATTACAACTATTAAACATTAGGGAATTTAACTTATATTTTCTGCTATTAATTATGGTGTAAAAGTTGGAAGATTCAATTCAGAAAACATTGTAGCATTGTAATATTTTGAGTATTTGAAGGAATGACTATACACGTACATGTATATAACAGTTTGCTTACTGGACAATTTGCTGAAAAACCAACTCGCAGTCAGTCAAGTCGCGGGCTGGTCAACTCATGGACTAGTCAACTCGCCGACTGCAATTTTTATAAATTACGAAAAGACTACACTCTATTTGTACACCAAACCAAGACCTAACCATAACCATAAGTCTGTCGACTATTGCAAGTGTTTAATAGAATAATCTACTGCAAATTACACATATAGCGATTGTTTACTGCAAGTTAAATCAAACATTTCTGCGAGTTGACCAGTCCACGACTTGACTAACTGCGTGTTGGTTTGTCGGCGAATTGTCCGGTTACCGCCTGTTTAAAGCACTGCAGCGTATTTATTCCAAAGTTCCATGCCATAGAAATATAAAAAGGACCCAAACAGCACAGTTTTAGCAGATGTAGAGTCAAACTGAACCTACGAGCAAGTATGTTGGTGCACGTCCACATCTTTATCGTCATATTCATTGTTACAAATTATATGTCCAAGATATTTATTTAAATTCATCAACAAATTTTAGATGTATACCACTCAGCCTAAAAGAGGGAAATGCTGATGCAACAGCTTTCTTCTTGTTGCTAGACAGGAATACCACACGACCACATATCGCGACTACAATAGTGTTGCTGCGTGGTGGTTGTTGTTTTTGAAATCTTTGCTCTACAAGTCACTGCATGACAGATTTTTTCCAGCTCTCAGACCACAAGTAACTTAGGCAGTCTATCTAACTGTATTATCTGAATGACATATATCATGAAATTAACACATTTCTGCAATAAAGTTAGAAAACAATAAAGATTCAGCAAAAGTTGAACATACACGTGATTTTCAAACTATTTTCCATCTTACTATCAAAAATGTTTTAAATTGCTCCATACAACCTGGAGCTTGTTACACAGCAAAGTTGGCTCATTTTTCTTGGACACAGAGTAGAATTAGGCAAGAATTATGTAGTGTCAAAAATTTGCATAGTCTGGCTACCAGGGAATTTGTTAATGATATGTTAAGTGTCTTTGTCATTGCTTGAATGGTGTGTGGATAAACAGACAAATGTTGTCGTGGCATCTGTAGCATATGCATATGCAGCACAGTTGTATGCTTGCGGTGCATTTGTAGGAAAATTTTGTCATAAAAGTTGCTTATTGTATATGTTGTGGTGTAACATATTTTTGTGTTGTTGGTGAGATGTGCAGACTGCAGATAGTAAAATGCTTTCTGGAAGCTTTTGCTGCAGATGTTCTGTTAACAGATGGGCATCATTGTCATTTTATTCTGTAAGTTGGCATTATTGTTTTATTGTTTATTGTTTTCTAACTTGTACTTGTATACTGTAATCTTGTCATAATGCCCGTTCTGGGAGACGAGCAAAATCAGCATTATAACGAAACGAGCGTTATGCAGAACAAGTCTCATAGGATGTTGGATCCTGTTAAACATTGCTATGACTGGGCTACTATTGCGCGAGGCAAGTAAATGAAGAAAATGAGCCAGAGAACACAGATAGAAATGCCAGGTGGCCAAGTTATTGCTTGCACACGTGCTGTAGTTGTAACGAGACTTGCAGCCTCTGCAGCACAGTGGCCACAGCATCCGTGTGCATGTGGTAGGCACTGACTCATCTAGCACCTTACTATCAACCATAGGAGTTTTATGCCAGCGTACACTATGTTTCATTAATTGACGAGTTTTCTTGAGTTATAACATTGTTGCTTGCTGCTTTCGAATCGGTGTTATTTATGATTGTCCCACTTGATCTACCAGTCCGTTACTATGTATTTTATGCCATTCAGAAGGTGCATTTCATTATAACGCTCATTTCGCTTGGCTCCCGGAGGCTGCAGTGTACCTCCAAAATGACCTAACCTGTGTCTGGACAGACGTTAAGCTGTACTATTTCACTGCCTTGATAAGTAGACAATGTGGTGGATAATCTATTTGATTACTTCATTACTGTGTTTATTGTTTGTAGGTGTTCTAATTGCTTGAGTTGCAGCTGTTAAAACCTTGTGTGACATTTTAACACGAAAACTGGTGCAACAGTTTCAGAGGATGCTAACCTTCTGATTTTTATTAACAAGCAGCTGCTTATATTAAATGTAGTTGCTGAAGCTGCAGGCAAAATATACCATACTGAAAGCAATGTCAGTGGAAGTAAAAATTTCAAATAATATATGTATTTTACTAATACATTCCTCTAAACTGTAGGTATATGAAAGAACAGAAGATGACAATTGACATACGTCTTCATTGACTACTTGCAGTTAGTGTCATCAAGGGTGATGCTGGTAACAGAGATGATTAGTGAAAATGTAGAGTATTTTTTTTGTAAAATGGGTTTTACAAATTTGTGCCATATCACATATGATGTATCTCGGTTGTCGACCTGATGGTGTGTGTCGTGTTCTTAGACCATTGCTGGCATTGGCAATGCTGAAGTGCCACGCATTACGATACCACATCGCATGATGAAACACATAGAAAAACAGCATCTCAGAAAGCTGCGTTCAGATGTCGAACCATTTTGGAGGAAGAATCCAGTTCTTATTTCCTGCAGACAGAAACCATTGAATCACCATCTGGGACAAACGTATAGTGACCTTACTGTTAATGACCTCGCATCACGGAACTGGAAATCGCCGAGATCTAAAAGTGACTATTTCACAATCAATGCATATAAATCGGTGAGTTTTTACACTTTCACCTTTGCTGTGGTTGCTAGCATTTATTAAATACTAGTAGTCAAGTTATTCTTTTTGTTAGTTTTTATGTATTTCTCACTATCATTGTGCCAGTATTTTTATTTTGAAGTTGAGGTATCTATATTTTTGTGAGGAAAAGGGGAAAAACAGGACAGCATGATGAAATGTGACTTTCTTGTAGAGAGAGAGAGAGTGCTTGTGAAGTATAAAGTTTGTGGTCAATGAAAGTACTGGTCATCTGGGACAATGTGTGCTGTGACAGAGATGACAAAATCATAAATGACAAGAAGTGAAACTTTAAATGTGGTATATAACTTCAGATGTTAATTGTTGCCTTGGAAATGTATAAGTTTTGGATATTAGTTGCAAATATTGTATTGGTTTACTGTATCAGTGTGGCCATTTGCTCAGCATTGTCATGTTTCATGAGTTCAAGAGTAATTGTAGTAGGACACTTATTTCAGGCGTTGTAAAATTTCACTGACCCATTGTTATTCAGATGTATCGTCACTTCAGTTGAACTGATTTTTTGAATTACTACTTTGTATGCACTAAGTATCTCCATGTATCACCAGCTGATTGTGGTATGTGGTCGTTTGACAGTGCTAAAGTAACGCAGGATATCGTTGGACACGTGGAATTGTTCCTTGTGTCTTGGTTTCTACTGTGCTACAGCATTGTATTGTTTATGTTATATTATTATATTATTATTAAATTCTTAGTTGTTTTCATGGAATGTACGATGCTTTTTAAAAGGTTCATAAGGCATTTGTCACAGTGCATTAATATTGAATAATATTTAAACATATTCTGTGTATCGATAAGTATCTCAGCTATTGTTAGCACATTTAAAAAAATTCCTATTGACTATTTTTATTATTCAGTTTATAGTTACCTTGCACTAATGAGGTTGTGTCATTTGATTGTATTTTTAAAACATTATGTCAGTACTGTTGATTATGTAAGGTATGTTTTTGACTAGCATCATTTGTGTGCATTGCAATCTAGATTGCTTGACAGTATTTGAAGATCACTGTATGCTTTCAGTATTGATACATCATATTGAACACTGCAGAAGGCATTAGTATTTGTTCAGTCGTTATGGAGCTCTGTGTTTGGACCAGAAAGTTGTAAGAGTGAAATCTCCAAATTTTGGCAGTATCCTGATTTCATCTGTAACTTAAATTTTGCAACGATGCACTTTAATGTGACCACATGTTTCGTCACATCAATTGTGCCATGAATAAGTGACCATGTATGGAGCTGCGTGATTTTCATTATGAGCCTAGAATTCTAATTGTAAATAACCCTCTCCCGCATAATACTTCTCCCCAAATTTAAAAAAGCTGTCTGTACACCGAAAGACGCATAGGGTAGAAAAACTATCTCAGATGATGCAGATATATGGATACACTACATGGAAAGATGAAGTCATTAAGTAATATCTTTTTGTTTATATACTTAGCTTATTGCATTATACACACCACCAGTGTATGTATGTTTCAGATCTTGTACAATTTTGTTTTGTAACATTTGTTCTGAAATGTGTGAAAGTAAAAATATAGTTTTAAGATGCGAGTTGTAGATGTGATTTTGATTTATTTTATTTATTTGGACAGAATCCGGCACTAAATACAGCTGTTGAATCATTTGAACAGTTTGCTTTACATAAGCAGTTGCTCAGTGGCTTAGAGCAGTTGAATTTCCGCAAGCCAACGGCAATACAGGTGATTAATGCTGGTATCAGTGTCATGCCATACATGTTTAGTTTGTTTACTAAAATTTTGTTTTCATTGTATGTGAGGATTTTTGATGAGCCTGGATGTAGTTAGTGTCGGGATTGGTGATATTTGGCAGTTGTGCCGTCCCAGTATTCATCCATGCCACTCAGCCTGGCCATCCCTCATGGGTAGGCCCTATGAATACTGGACTGCCAACTTTAGGCACTGGCATTGACATGTATGCTAGCTTAATTGGGTCAGATCTTCACTGGCATAAGCACTACAAAGGGAATGAGCTCCCACAGAACACACTTTCTCGTCTCTGTGCAAATTTGCTTATCTCTTCGTGTAATTCTGGTTGATGTTGAGAATAGGAATGTGACAAAGTTCGAATTCGAACGCTGTCGAATTTCGCATAATTTTACCGCATTCGACATTCGTCGAGTGTTGAAATTGCCTAGTCATCGAATGCGAATTTGATAGTGTAGATGTAAGAAGTACTGATTTGTCACACTGCAAATTTGTGAGTGATCTGAACGTGAACAATTTCCATTTTGAACATAGTTCACAGCTTCATTGTGTTTAAATTTCAATTTTGCATTCGCACTGACAGTCGTTTGAAGTGATATTAGTGGATGGCATCATGTTGTCAGTGTTAATCGTGTCGTATTTTAGTTTTTTTTTTCAATATTCGCATTCACATTCGTACGGATTTGTACATCAGAATTCGCATTCGACAAATGCGAATTTTCATGAACTCCGTCACATCCCTAGTTGAGAACAGGTGGCTACAACTGATGAGTAGAAATTTTGTGCCGAGCATTTAATACTATTCGTAGTGTCTGCGATGAAATAACTGATAATGACAAATAGTGTCTTAGTTGTCTGTGTCATTTATTGTAGGCTGAAATGATACCATTACTATTGGAAGGAAAGAATGTACTATGTGCAGCAGAAACAGGTAGAATATTGTATAGTGCTTTCTGGTTGACATTTTTTTTTATAAACTGCCGTATGTCATTCCTTGTGTTTTAGTTTGCACTTTGCTTGCTACAAAGAATGTTTGGCTATTATGATATAATGTTTGTGGTTATTTGAGATTTTTTTGAATTGCAGGAAACTTAATGTTAGAGTTGCTTATGTTGCATCGCATTGTTCTTATGCAAATAATATAGCAGTATACGGTATTTGGTTTGCTTCGTCGATGCCATAAGGCCTGTGAAACAGCGTGGTATTATGGTAAAATATTTAGAGGGAACTTGTTTCATATTAGTGCCAGAAGGATGATAAAATAAAGTTTAACAAAATGGATGAAAAAGAATAATTAATAAAGTGAATGCAGTAATACCCCCCATATTTTTTATTTACATTATAGATAGTATTGGACAAAAACGTGTTTATATATTCCTCCTTGCCAGAGCTGTTTGCTGTTATATTCGTTTGCTTTAGCGCATGCAGTTGTTAAACTGGATCATGCTTTTTTGTCACTAGGGAGTGGGAAAACGTTAGCGTTTTTGCTTCCTGTCATCGAACAAGTTCACAAGTATCACTTACTGTATGGAGAAAGCTGTGCTCCCAATCGGCCACTGAGCGTCATTGTGACTCCGTCAAGAGAGTTGGCAGACCAGATTTATGTAAGAGTGTTACCATTGTGTGGCTGTAATTGTGACATCTGGAGAACTTCATAACTGGAACACTTTGAGTGTTGCAAGAAAGTAGCTTCTAAGATATTTTGCAGTTTTCTCAGCAATGCTTGGAATTTAAAAGCGAAATTTTACCTACACATTTACTCATCCTATGCCCCAACCCAGAAGTGTCAGCATTAGTTATCTTACAGCATTTAAAAGAGTTATCAGCACTACATTGTTGCCAGCTAGTGGTTTTAGCATTTTAGGGCCTAAATTTTTGTCACCCGTTACATTTAGTTACTTGAATAACTAACACAGTTAATTTGTATAGTTTTCAGATATGTACTGAAAATTAGTAGGACTGTTTTGCTAGTTTTGGGGATACACAGCATCGATACACAGTAGCTTTTTATATTTTGAATAACTCGGCGAAAAATGAACCACAAGACAAATTCACATCAGATTTATTATAAATTCGTCCACCTCACCTGAATAATGTTGTCGCACTACCTTGTGAAAAACAACTCATCTGATGCTGCTTTCCGGATCGTCGACAATATACACAAAACATCAACCGGCTCTTGACAGAGCCACCCAGGTCAGAGACACCCACTTATTACTGGGGAAGACTATTATAAATGCGATTAACTGAACATTGCAGACAAGACAAACAGTAGATAGAGGTGATATGGATACTTATTTCATTATGTACCAGTGAAGTAAAACAATTATATTATAATAACTGTTATACACTGCAAATATAGCAACTTTTGCATTTCATCATTTCATATGGTGACAGTATTCAGGAGAAGTGATTAAATTCACAATATTCTTATATCAGATTTTCACGTGATTCTGTACACAAAAAATTATTAAAATTAGTTCATTTTTCGCCGAGTTATTCAACATATAGAAGGGGGCATTTTTTTAGACGGCGTAGTTTTCACGTTCCAGTGGTAAGTAAGTGAGGTGTTTTTGTCATGACCAGAGTTATCTTATATGTGCACTTTCACACGTACACTGTACACTGTTTTTTGTTTGATTTCTAACCCTCATTTGTTATTATTAAAGTGATGCTCATCAAGTTCTGTAATATGTGCATCTGTTTTACGTAGGTTGTTGTGAGTTGTTATGCAAGTGTTTTCTGCCTGTGTAGGAGGTTGCAATGGACCTTGCATCCAAAACTCCGTTTGCTGTTGATGTTAAGTGTGGTGGTCGTGGAACACAGGTGTTCTTCTTGCGCATTTTTCATTTAAATGCATCTTGTTATAGTTTTTGAATTATAGTTTTTTCTTCATCACACGACCATGCATTGTTTCTCTCCACTGTCTATGGTCTGTTGACATTTACTTCTTTTTAATGTGGTTTGTGCACTGTTTCACACAGCCAATTCATGTTTAGTGTCACAACACATGAGGCGAGTTGGTAGGTGTAATTCTGCCATTTATTCTTCGTGTACCGGTTGAAGAATTTTCTGGAGTATAGAATACTTAATGGGCCGTGTCAAGTTCTGTGGTCTGTTCAATCATTGCACAAACACTGTATATCTTGTAATGCAGTTATTATTGTACTCAGCACACTAAAATTAGCTGCTGCATTAACTATAGCTTGTTTAATGTTTAGAAGTGATGCCTAACTGCCACCACCACCACATAAATTATTTCGCCAAAACTGTTGTGCTTAATGTCTTCTTGATATGATTTCACTTTTTAACTAACATAACATTTCAAAGGCACGATATAGCCTATTTGTGCTGAAAGTGCCATTAATTCCCAATCAATCGATCTTCTTGATATGATGTAAGTTCTGAGTTTCCACATACCGTCGTGTGCATTCAACTGTGATCTTTGCTGGTATTTCTTGTATAGCGTTTGCTGCGACATATGCCAGAAAAAGTTGTTGACGTGTTGGTGGCTACCCCAGGCGTCTTCAGCAAATTGCTTACTAATAGTAAGTAACCTGTCCGTGGTGTGAATAGCAGTACATGATATTGGGAAAGTGTTCATAATCTTTCTACAGTTATAACCAGTGAAATGTATCACTGTTTGGTTGTAAACTGTTCTTTGTAAAACGAATACAGAAGGATGATTGTGTTTTAAAGTAGTAGCATATGAAATATGTTGTCTCATCTGAGAGATTTCTAGTCTCTGTTAACATTGACACAAAACTGTGAGGCCAGTACATGTTCCGTCAATCTTTTAAGCAAAATATGAATGCTGGTTTTTTGAGCTCAGTGTAACTTTGTTAGTGCGATGTGTAGAATTGGCTGCAGTTTCCTGCTGCTGTAATGCTAGCATTTTTTTCACTCACTCTGTTGCATTGAACAAGGTATTAAGCCATTTACGATGAACTTATGCTGCGTAGAAATGTACGACCTGTCGAGGTTGTCGCATGTTGTTCTGGACGAAGTCGATTCGTTGCTCGATGACAGCTTCAGCGAAGTGACACTGCGAATCATCCGGAAACTTCAGGTCCTTTACTGTATATTATTGTCGTAATTGTATCATTGTTTGCCTTTAAAATGGGCAAAATTCTTCATAAGTGCATCAATAAAAGCTGTGCATAAAACTCGCAACTAATGAAGCTAGGACACGTCATCTGTCGCAGTACGTTTAGCAGTGCACGAAACAAGCTTACATACACAGTTGTCCAAAATGACCATCAAACTAAAATAAACTGGACAAAGATCGCTCATTGTGCATGCAAACATCGCTGCCTGGTACCAGTAGAGATGCACAGTTGTATGGTTATGTATTAAGCATTGGGCCTACTGGAGGCCTCGGCTTGTGAAGGCTGAGCTGTCGGTCATCCAGGGATAGCCAACAACAACAAAGGATGTAATTTTTTCGTCAGTAATTTTAAACAAGCTGCTCATCCCATGGTCATACACTTCATTTGGCCAGCGGTGTTGTGGTACTTCTGGCTCAGCAGCATGGAATGATATGATTGCATCTATGAGGAGAAGCAACTGATCACTCACCGACCTCAACTACTTGAGACATTCGCCGATCGAAAACTGTTCGTTTTCAGAGAGTAACAGTATGACGTTGCTTCTACGTGCACCTTAATGACAGTTTTTCTGTTAATTGTGTGTTTGAAATTTTTGTTTATTATGGCAGTTATTATCTTTTGCCAGTTCTTAGCATTTGATGCAAGTCTTGTCTGTGGACTCGGTTTTGCTAATTTTTCTTTGTTTTAGGTTGCTGACGAAAGCCGTGCAATCCCGGGACCTGGTGGAGTTATCACTACTCGTGCTGCACAGATCACATTTGTTGGTGCAACAATGCCGAGGGGCCTTCAAGCCATTCTGTCTGACGTCGTTCCTGTAATTGTTTTCTGTTTTTAGCACTCGAAGTTTGCATTGTCAGTGCTTAAGGTTAACATATTGTTATGCCCAAATCTGATGAATTTTATCAGATAAATCAATGTTTTACACCACAGTGACACAGATTGTGTAGTAAATATTAAACATAATAAAATTGCTATATGTTGATTTATACTTTTGTTATTCTGAATCAATGAATTTGTGAATGCTTGTGAACTGACTGAATTATTTTTATTCGTAGTCTATTTCAAATTGGTTTATTTTATTTTTTGTAGTTTATTTTAAATGTCAGTGATTTTTAATACCAACACTGTAAGAAACAACACTTCTCTAACTCAACTTTCACACATATTGCATTCTGCAAATGGTAATACTGTCAACTATCTCGCTAACATCTTTAACCGAACTAATGTTATAACTGTAACTTGGTTTTGATATCTGTGCCTGTGTGTGGTGTTGCACAGACTGACTCGATTGAAATCGTTACTTCCCGCCACTTGAACCGATTGATGCCTCATGTTTCTCAGAAGTTTATACGTTTGGGAGTAACCCAGAGGCCAGGTTTGAGTATTGTCCTACACCTTTTCATTTGTGTGTAACTCGTGATCATTTCTATTGTCCTTGTTATAGTCTCTTTGCAAATTTTTTGCATGTATGCTTGCAACTCGTGCTGTGGACAGCTCCGAAATGACCTATATTGTGTCGAGTGGGGCTTTAAACTCTACTCACTCACTCACGTGGACAGCTAGGAGTTTGTAAATTTTGTTTTCGTGGGCTGCATCCTTATGTGATGCTCTGGATTGGTAGAATAAGCTCATCTCCAGACTGACTGTCATAAGAGGCGACAAATTCAGTTTTTTGTTATTTGGCTTTGTTGTGTTATATCTAGTTACCGGATTGTGTCTTGTTTTCTTCTTTGTCTCTCAACTTTCGTGAATTACGCATTTCTTGACAAATAACCTACTCATTTATATCAACTTTTTAACTACTGTTAAAGGTGCTGCTGTGTACCCTGTTTGTGCTGAAAGTGTTATTTAAACTAACTTCGTAGGGCTGCACTACTGGCATTGCTGTTATTAACGCCTGGTTTCCAAGTTCACGTTTCCGTGCCGTTCAGCCGTTGCCGTTTCAAAAGTACGTAAGAATTACGTTCATCCGTAAGAATTCCGTAAGAACTCCGTAGCTTACGTAAAAAATAAC
>Ga0056115_1001564_pt1 | contig 11043 bp, 4 predicted proteins | sample WorMetOlspDAHAB1_FD_77007 | JGI IMG/M metagenome (GOLD analysis project Ga0056115, IMG submission 77007) | Marine gutless worms symbiont microbial communities from Max Planck institute for Marine Microbiology, Germany - Olavius sp. DAHAB.1 ... | reverse complement strand
TTGAGAAAATTAAAAAAACATTAACAACGTGGTAAGAAGATGTGATGCAGATAAAGGTGACCAAATCTCAAATTTGTTTTAACGCAGGTCGCGTGATGTGTACCGTTGTAGGCAGCAGTAAGAAGGGTGTGGCTCTGTATCGCAATGCTGATGTGCTGTTGAAAGCATCGCAGATTGAAGGCTGGGACCAGTGCTTCATCATTGTGTGCAAGGTTTGTTTCGTTACGTAGTTGATACAGTTTGATTTTAATGTTTAGGGCAAAGCAGCTGAGATGCATTTTCTCATTTCAATGGACTTGGAAAGGCAATGTACAACGTGTTCCAAAATGGGATTTAGTGCATACTGTGGTGCTTGGTTTGCACCATACAGCTCGGTTTTTACAGATACTGCAGTCGTCAGATATGATTAGCTTAATTTTTTTTCCTTGCTCTGACATTGACAGTTGACATTGACATTTAGGTTAGATGTTGTTTCTCAGATAGGGTTGTTATCGAAGGATGATTTTTGCATGTGCTACTCCATTCATATTGTGAAACTGACAGTTGGGATACAACGGCTTTTTTCGCTCGTGTTACTTAATACATTAGACACCAATTAAACGTCTGAAATTGATGATTTTCTTCCCTTTTTGTTTCATCTGCTGTTGAACTCTCTTTAAAAAAATCCAGATTTTGTTTCCGGTACTGGCTTGTTAGAGCTGGATTGGCCATATGGGCATGTTGAGCAGGCTGGGACCACTGGGTAAAACTGGGCTACTTGGCTGGAAAAAAATTCCTAAAAGAATTGTCATGGAAAGCTGCTGCCACTGCCCTCAATTACTGTTTCTAGTTATATTACAGGAATGTTCCATTTTCACTGAAGATGCTTTCTTTCTCAGTTAAGCAAAATATTAATGAAAAGTTGACCCACGTAGTATGTGAACAGTCATTGCTAAGGCTTGTTTCAGAGCCAGTCTGCACAGGTTTTCATCGAAAAGGAGCACTAAAACTGGTAATTGTGTGGGTGACTAGTGGCTGTTTGGTTGCAGGTGACATTGGGCCGAGCACATGTAGTCTCGGGCACTGGAGCCGATAAGTTGGAGCCAGCAGTGACTGCTGACTACCACACCAGTTCTGTCTCATTGTCTTCTTCGCAGAACCATGCCATTCAGAAAATTCATTCACAGGTTTGCTGCCAACTTCTGTTGGCTGTTTAGTCACTGTTTTCGTGTATGCATTGTGAGTTTGGAGTGGCACTTGATCTGGATGTGCAGAAAACAAGTAAAATGACGAAGGTAGTTGCTGCCAGTGTGTCAGCTGCTGCTGAATACAATAGGCAGTGAATTGTAGGTAGCTTTTTGTTGTGAAGGAGTAACGTACATTGACTCCGTGTCGACCATACCGAGTGTTGTAAAAATGCTGAGATATAGCTTACAGTTGGGCATGCACAGCAAAATAACAACAGTAAAGTGAAAGCGACAGTTGCATGATTTTGTTTTTAAATCATCCGCAGTATGTTTTTGGTTAAATCCAAAACTTGTTTGAACTAATTTATCCACTGTATAGTTGAAATTGGTACATATACAGTGTACATGCAGTACATATCGTTTACAGGTCCCGAGAAAGATGAATAAATTGTGCCTAATGCAGCACAATATTATCAATATCCACTAGTAGTATAATCTTTTTTAGTTACCATTCTGAGCCGTCTGCAAACACTGTTGGAACTCTCTCTCTCTCTGAATAACAAGTTAGTTTCAGAGGAGACAGAAGTAGTATTCCACAAATGCAGAATCAATGCGTCGTAGCTGAAAACCGACGAAAACTTTATCAGCCTGTACACAATTGTTCCAGAGAATTCAGAAAACCTTAGATGTGGCCTGGCAATATTTATCTGTAATTGACATTTGCATACATGCGTGGGGCTAGTCTTACTTCTGGATGTAGTGCATACCACAAGGATTCTATGCACTGTTGATCACGAAAGCTAGCATTGCCCGTTTTTTTCATGCTTCTTATTGATAGTGATAAAAATAGTTTATGTCTGTGTAGCATATTATTGTGAGATGTTGTGTTTTGTAGGTGTACATATATGAAACATCAGCGTCCCATATGCTGCGACCTCGGCAGTGTTTTCCCATGGCTTGTGTCCAGTACATACGCAACCGATCGTCTCTGGCGTCATTTTCTTTATCTTCTGCAACCGTCTGCCAGAGGCCGGACACAGTCAGCGAAATTCCAATTGGTCACAGTTTGGCACATACTGGACCCCTTAGCTCAAATGTGTCACCCGGTTGTTGCAGTACAGCTGAAAACGCACTCAGTAACTGTACCCGACAGCTGTTCGGGAGTACGCTGCCAGCAACGGCTCCACTACCTCATGTTGTACCTCATGTGACAACAGCAGTGCCAACTGTTGGTTTAGCTAGTGCGGTTTGGACTCCAGTGTCTGCCACTTTACAGCAGACACCTCAGCAAAGCACAGACGGTGCTGGGCGGTCCTCCTATCCTTCTGTGCAGCTTAAGCTTCTCTCCCTCCACCATCGGTTAACTGTATCTTTCAACGAGCAATTCAGTCATCATATGAACAGTATTATCAGAGTTTTGCATCAGGCCAATGCAGTATCGGCTTCCCCCGTGTTTCAGTATGCGCTCGACAGTCTACGGGCTTTGAGATTCCAGTTCTGTCAGCTCGGAGGAATCTGTGTGGCGTACGGCGAGTACCAGAGAAGTGTCCGTGGTGACGATAATGCGATGTTGCCGACCGTGTACTGTCTGCATTCGAGCATACGCGCAATGATGGACCTGGTTAGCACGTTTTCGGCAAAAATTCGTGAGATGAGTCAGTGGCTGCACGAAGACACCAGCATGACCATTACCGAGCGCGGACTCGGCCTTTCTAGCAAATTCTGTCAGTTTGTCCCAGTTTTTAGGAGACAGCTGATGTGCTTTGAGAAATGTCTGCAGATGGTTGTGCCACACCTGAGCACAAATAATAACAGCATGTTATCCAGTTCGGAATCGTCACTTGTTCATTATGCGGAGTCTTCGCCAGCCACTTCTGATAATACTGCATGCCCGATATCAGATGTAGTCACCGAGTCCGATGTTTTGTCGCAGCTGCAGGACGGTGAAGAAGTTGAACTTTCTGCACATGGTGTCAAACCAATTGTTGTAGCCCCATTGCCGATAGTTATTGAACCAGTAGGGCAGTCAGATAATGACCGTGGCTTGATTGAAGTGAAACAAGAACCTGTTGCAGTGGATGGAAAGATATCACGGACATGGTGCACAGAGTTGATATGTGTCGAGGATGATGATGGTGATCATGATGTGACTGCTTCGGCTGCTGCAGATGAAAGTACATTGTCGACAAGTCTGCTTTCAGTAGAAAAATTATCAGCTCCTAATGTGCTACCATGTTGTAATCATAGTGACTCAACATCAGGAGATGGTCGGTTTGAAATGTCGCCACTTTTCCTGTCCACTAACGATTTTTCCAGTAATGGAATGCCCAGTAGTGGAGCTGCTGAATTGCTGCCACCAGAAGTGGTCAGTTTTTGTTCGAGCGATGTGTCAAACAGTGTTACTAGATGCACTGAATCTCCTGTAATGTTTTCATCTCAGCCTACTGTATGCAGTGTTGTCACTACCTGTACATTGTCACAGTGGTCCACGTCAAAGCCATTGCCAAACCTGATGTCGAGAAGCAACACAGTGTCAACTACACAGTCTTGTGAAACTGCAGTCACAGATCTCGCTGGCCTGTTGTCAACTAGTGCTGGTGAAGATGTGGTTTGTCGCCAAGGGCCTGGTACGGAGGCTGCGAGTTGTGCTGCTGCTGCTGCGACTCCATATGTCAATAATTGTGCGGTTACTGGCACTGTGTCTGAAGATCATATAGATACAAATTTTTTGTGGAGTTCCAACGCGACCACTGATTCTTGTGCTAAAATCAGTCATGACTTACAAAATAGTTACCCCCAAAGTTCAGCAAAGGGGGTCCATTATCTGCAGCATGGGGAAGACCATTTTACATGCTCGAATGCTAGTACACTTTTTGATCAATGTGTTAGCAACGTTGTACTCCAAGATGTAGCCAGTTTGAGTGTTGATACTGATAGTGGGAACCTTTTGAGTACTAGTGGTGTATTTTCTGGTAAGCAGTGTGCACCAGCTGATAGTAATAATGAACTGGATCCAGACGGAGTGCCAAATGCCACCACTGCTGAATCCCATGGTGGCAGCAAAATGACTGAGCTTTGTGTGGCTGATACGTCAAACGACATTTTTAATTTCAACAACTTCTGCACCATTTCGTCTGTTCGTTCTGTAAAATTGGAGAGGTTCGACTTTGCTGATACAAGCGAAGGTTCCATCGATGACATTGTGACTGCTGTTCGTGCTTTCGACGAAAATGCAAACGTTATTTTCAACAATGTCGACATTTTCTGTCGCGATGTCCGTCCACAAAATTCCGAACCTTGTCGCTCGTTTCAAGCAGAAAGTGTTGCGAGGAAGAAAAGAAGAGTTCCAGCATCTCAACTTGCCAAGAAGCAGAAGCAAAGCAGCTCTAAGAAGAATTCCGTCTCAGAACTGCATTTGGAGGCTGCCGAGAGCAGCAGCATCTATGACGAGCATTCAGAGCAAAATAAAAATGATGATAGTTCACGCGTTGTTGCTGAGCCTTTTTTTGCTGATGCAGTACAGAGTAAGGCTTTGGTGGCTAAATCTCATGTTGCAGATGTACAAGAAACTTTGCCATTCACCAACAATGATGCTGGACAGTATTTAGCAAGTGCTGAGGATGATTCAGTAATGCAACAGCCGTTGATTGTGAAAACATTCCAAGAGACTGATCTGACTGAAAGTACTGACATCTCATCTTGTCCCCAGAATGATTCTTCTGGTGCTGGGAACCGCAACTCGACTGTTATTACAGGCAGTGTTGGTGATAGATGTCATGATTCAACCAGTATGACGTTCGAGGAACATGAAGTGGAACCAGCTGAAGAGAAATGCTCCAAACAATCTCGTTCTGAGTCTCAAGACAAAGCCGACCCATTGTGCGATGAAGAAAATCTTCATGTTTCCAGCAGAAAGAAACGTTCTCGCGAAAGAACTGACATCTCATCTTGTCCTCAGAATGATTCTTCTGGTGCTGGGAACCGCAATTCAACTGTTATTACAGGCACTGTTGGTGATAGCTGTCATGATTCAACCAGTATGACGTTCGAGGAACATGAAGTGGAACCAGCTGAAGAGAAATGCTCCAAACAATCTCGTTCTGAGTCTCAAGACAAAGCCGACCCATTGTGCGATGAAGAAAAACTTCATGTTTCCAGCAGAAAGAAACGTTCTCACGAAAGTACTGACATCTCATCTTGTCCTCAGAATGATTCTTCTGGTGCTGGGAACCGCAAGTCAACTGTTATTACAGGCAGTGTTGGTGATAGCTGTCATGATTCAACCAGTATGACGTTCAAGGAACATGAAGTGGAACCAGCTGAAGAGAAATGCTCCAAACAATCTCGTTCTGAGTCTCAAGACAAAGCCGACCCATTGTGCGATGAAGAAAAACTTCATATTTCCAGCAGAAAGAAACGTTCTCGCGTTGTGTATGACGAGGAAGATGATGAAGCTGAAATGAGTAGAACAAGAATTTCTGTCAGTCAAAGAAAAGGGCAGTGTAGTAGTCAGACCTCTTTGTCGGGAAATCATGTCAAGAAAACAAATAAGCTCTCAGGTAGTAAGGGTAAAAATGTGCAACGAAAACTGAAAGAAAATGTTGTATTGAAGGAAAAACGACGCAAAAAGAAGGCAAAGCAGCAAAAACCATTAATGCGGGAACATTCTAGTGAAAGAGACCCATCGTTTGATAAACATGCTGTAAAGAAGGCTCTACACAATTTCTCCATTGCAGATGATAACTGCTCTGCCATCAGAAAGCATAAGCTGAAGAAGTCTAGGAAATTGCTCAAGCGTGGCGTTAAGCAAAAGAGTGTCTGCCAAAGGGACGGACCTGAGGCGAGTAGGAAGATCATCGCAGACGCATCAGCTAATAAACCCCATGTAAAACACCAGACATTGTGTAATTTGCCCAAATTACATGCTGTTAGTAATGATCAAGTTACACCACAGTCCAGTAACAACGCAATGGTAACATGTTGTTTGCAAATGTCGGATATGAAGGACCAGCCGAAAATGTCAGCACGAGACAAAGTCAACGCTATATTTAGAAGCTCAGAATTTACCCGATTGAATGGCGTCAGAAGTCTTGTGCATTCTAAAGCACATAAGCCAGCAATGCCTCCCCGTTCTCAGTCCTCTTCAGAGATTGCTGACAGTCAGTCGGGTATCCATGACAAGTTGGCATTTTCACCACAGAAACATGGCAAAATATTGTCAGCTGACTCTAAACATCATGCACCGAAGTCTTCGGTTACTGACACTACTGTTAATGCATCTGCAGTATGCCGTATGCGTCAGCCTGTGAGTAAAAGGCCAGAAGAACACAGTTCGTCAGCAATAACATCAGTTGCTCGGTCTGACGTTGCAGCAAGATCTGTGAATTCGTCGTCGTCGTGGTCATGTTCACGACAAAGAAGTCACAGTTCGACTTTGCAGGTTTCGAAGACGAATGCGTGTGAAGCAAATCTGCTCTCTTTGGCTTCCAGTCCTCCTGTTGTGTCTTCTCATACTGTTGGTGCGCAGAAAACTGTTAGGAGCACTTCACTGAATTTGACATCATCCGTACCAAAATCAACAACGAATGTTTCTGCAGTAAGCCACAGTATGACAGGATCAAAGCCATTGAACATGCCCCATGCTACTGCTACTACTGCATTGCTGGACCCTCGATTATCTCACAAACAGTGCTCCACGTTTTCCAATCAACGGCCGATGTCCGAGTTGAGTTGCTACACAGAAGCAGATAATCCATCAACCAGTAAAGCCAGTGCAATCAGTGTTCCAAACCCCAGTGAAGTGATGCATTGGCCATGGGAACAAAGTCATCATGTTTCACTGTCATCGCATTCCACGGATTTGTCACCAGCTGGAAAAAACAAACCGCCAGTGAATGACAGCATGAATCGCAGCTGGGTTTGGGACCCATATAAGAATTCACACTCTTTCTCCAGTGTTGATGTTGGCTGCATTCTGTCTGAGCTAGATACCAGTTGCAGTACTGCAGAGTGTTTTCAGAATACGAACCCGAGTAATCAGTGGCATTCGGCAGGTAGGGTGTTTCACAGTGGCACTATTCTTAGCCCTCCACTCCCGACTGGCGATGAAGATTACCAGACACAGTCTATCAGCAGGATGACTAAATCGGACTTTGCAGCAAACGAGGGTACATCTGTGTCTCCACTTGAAAATATATCTGATGACACTTTCGACAATTGTGCCAACACTAAAACATTGTTGTCATCTAATGACTGTGTGCAGTGGCGATTGATACCATTAGATTATAGTGGGATTTCGCTTGTGCACAGCAGCTCGTTGTCAGGAGATGAACGTATTCCCAGGCCAGTTAATCGGAGTGTTAATGTTGATTCTGGGCCAGTTACTGTAGACTGGGATTCAGATTCAGTGTCAGTCACCCAGACAGATCCACGTCGAAAAGCTACTAATATGGAACCTTTCGGTTCAAGTACTGTGCGAAGAGAGAAGTCCGATGAAGTTTTATTAGCAGATCAGAATAGTGATTTTGGTTCTCCTCAAACTCCAAATTTCCTCCCTGCCGTCGACTCGCTTGACTGTCGGATTCAGAAGTTAGTTTCACAGCCAGACTTGTTTCCTGTCGATAAGCAGATTGCTGATCAGGTGGACAAGATGATGTCATGGTGGGAGGTCAATTCGGAAGAGGAAGAGAAGGGTCTCAACGTTTCATTGGACTCGGGCAATCTGCAGCAGTTCGTGGAAGACAATGATTCCGATGTTGATCAGTTTATCGTCATTGATCACGATGGTGACAGTAATGATGGACTTGTAATTGACCTTGGTGCCGCTGACGGTGATGTGAAACCGTCACCTAGCAACGGCGAAAACGAGTTTGTTGAATGCTGCAAAAATGATATGCATAAACACAGCACAGCCAAAGAACTTGTACAAACGGCTGCATTTGAGTCCAGTAGCTCATATAGCAGCAGTGCTTGTCAGAATTCATTGAAAATGTCGGAAGCATATCAGCATTCAAACAATGCAGCTGAAGTTAAACCTAATCGCAGTGTCTCGTTGAAAGTGTCTGGAAGCAACAGTGAAACTGACACAAATGCTAGCAACGTTTCTGCAACCATTGTGACATCAAATTCCCGCGAGGAGTTTTCACCATCCAATGTTTCCAAACAGAATTTGTCAAAGAAAGATCATTCCATGTCTGGGCGTGGGTCAGTTAAGGCTCGCTATAGGCTGCAAGGCGCGTGCGTTGATCGCGCAAATATAGTCTCAACCTGTTTATCTTGTTTGTCGGATGTTTCCGAGTCGGAACTCGGCAAGCTGAAACGGCAAATGGAGGGCAAGCTGAGAGCTGTGGAGAAAAAACTGACACAAAGCGGACAATATGCATGCATACTGAACGATCTCAGTGAGGCAGATAAGCGTCAGTTGGTTTTAGATCAGCTTGCCGAGCCAGCCATAGTGAGCGAATTTTCGACCGAGCTACGACTACAGTCACTGCAGCGGGAAATTGATAAGGTGGAGGCGATGAAGATGAGCATTAAGAGCCAGTTTAATCCCACCTGTCCGTCCATTTCACTCGAGATGAAGTATGACCACTACGACCGCGCCTGCATCAATCTACACGTGCGCAAGGACTGGTCATACGTGCGCATGAACCGCCTGCACCGCTACCACAAAAGCCAGTTCTTACTGACACTTCCCGATGATCTGCGATTTCGCTCGGAGCATGGCAAGAGTCTGTCGGTTGAGGGAGTGCCGCTGTTACTCAGTGAGTTTACCATACCGCGGGACCGGTGCACGCGACTGGCAGCTCTGCTGGTTCTCATTAGGCGTTTGCACGGCAGTCCGCGGTCTCCGCTGCCAGTTGATGTGCTTCGGAAACTCGGATGGCTGCACCGGGAGCGCAAGGCTGTTCTGTTCGAAGTTTGCTGTTCCACTCCGCCGAAAATTCTTCAAGCTGTTGAGTGCCTGTCGGAAAAACTGACAGTGTACAAGTATGCAACTTTAAATGTGAATTATTAGTTTTTGGCATAAATTTAGTTCACACCGTTTCATGTTGCGTAATTTAGTGATTTGGAGGGTCAACTTATGTTGATATTCTAAGAGCACATAAATATAGCAATGCGAGAACGTTGAAGGTTGACCACATGTTGCATGCAATTTGGACTAGTGCCATTTAAAGTTAAAGTTTTTGAGCCTAGAAAGGTGATCCGAGGAATAAGTCACTGTTTTGTATGGATAGGAACAGTCTGACTGGTCATGTTTTTTCTAAATTATCCTAGCTATTCAACCATGCAAGTTTCTTTTGGTATTGAGCTGCTGTTGGACAGTGTGGCTTTTTTTCTACATGTCACGTATGTAAACAGAACGTTATATCATAGAATGAATATCTCACTAAAAACCTTAAAAAAACTGAACAAAATGGTGAGACTTCTTGGAGTCAGTGATGCAGTTGACAGCCAGTTGTTGTATTGCTACTGGCAGATTTCTAATGCTGTGTTTTCTCCAGACAAGCGTAAAGGGCGATGTGACAGCTGACAGCGTTTGCAATAGAATGATTAATTGCTGTGACTTTTGGCCTTCTCGCTCCCAGTGGAACATAGACCACAGACCACTTTTCTCCATCTTCATATGTGCACTGTGCTGCTGCCTCCATCTTCTTCCAGCTGTACTTGTATCCTGCTATCCACATCTTCTTCTCCACATCTCTCTTCCTTGTGTGCTTTGGTCATCTTCCTCTGAAGCCATGTGGAACTTCCATAGTGCTTGCTTGGCAATGTTGTCATCGCACCTTCATAGAGTGTTTCCTAGCCATGTCCACTTTCTTCATTGTATCTGGTTCAGCATTGGCTCCTGTTTGGTTTTACTCCACAACTTAATTGCTATCCCGTGTATGCAGACTCTTCTTTTGTTCGGTTCCCATGTCATCTCCATCCATTGTCATGTCTGAACGTGTTAGTGGATATGTGATGACTGTTGTTTGTTTTCAGAAATGCGGCGATATATTTTGACAGTAAGCGTGATCAGAGAAGCCTCCATTTGAAGTCATTTGCTGCAGACACTGTTAAGAAGCTACAGCACTGCATTTCTGCCTTCCAACAGCTTGAAGTATGTTGCTGACTGTGTTTCCTGTTTTGTGTGTTTAATTACTTTATTGTGTTTAAAAAACGTTAACTTGTGTGCATACCTTTGCTGTAACATCCTGACATTTTGAAAAGCGGGAATTTTGGAATGATAATTATTGTGACATCACTGCAGCAAAATTTAAGTTTTGCTTGTCCCCGAAATGACCTGTTATGTGTTGGGTGGGACGTTAAACCTTACTCATTCACTCCTTTTTTCAGATGCATGTATATCTGATTACCCATGCCATTGTAGGCCTGTTAAGAGCAGATTCGATGGTTGGTTTGACTGATTTTATTCAACAGTTTTTTGTAAGTGTTCAGCATTATGATTGTGTTCGGGGTGAAAAATATTGACGAAAACAAGGTTTGTATAGCTTGAAGATAATTGAACTTAATGGACGAACCATCAGCTGGATCACTCAGACACTGATCAAATGTTAATCAGAATGTTGTTTGATGTTGTAGATCAACCCTGATGGCTTGAGCACACAAATCAACGGTATATTTACGCTGCTGCTGTTTGTTTCCATTTATTTTCAATTTTTGTACAAAACAAAGCAGATGTGAAGGAGTATCGGTATCGACTCCATCTCTAGGAAGCTGCCAATCGCTACCGGGCATTGGGGTAATATAGAAAATGCGAAATTTGACCAACTTCAGTGGAATAGAATTTAATTAAATTTTCAGGGTTTTTAGCCAATTCAATTTTGAGGCCACATGCAAAAAATTACGAAAATCGTAGGTCTCAGTTTTGAGG
>Ga0056115_1001563_pt1 | contig 11047 bp, 4 predicted proteins | sample WorMetOlspDAHAB1_FD_77007 | JGI IMG/M metagenome (GOLD analysis project Ga0056115, IMG submission 77007) | Marine gutless worms symbiont microbial communities from Max Planck institute for Marine Microbiology, Germany - Olavius sp. DAHAB.1 ... | reverse complement strand
GCTATAGGGGGGGGGGTGGTCGCCCCTGTTACATTACGTTTATCAGCAGGTGTCACAATTACCATTATGGTTGTCTTTTTTTCTTTGTGCAGTAGCTGGCTCGAGGCCCATGAGTACGAATAGCCTTAAATAGAATTAAACAGGCACATTAAAAATGGTTAAAATACGCCCTGGCACAGTTACTTGAGTACTTCAGTGTTTTATTCATATACATCTAGTTAGTAATTCAAAGCAACTGAAAATACTAGCCTTTCTGTAACTGTGACAGAATTTCGACATTGTTGGGACAGGTGCTCGAGAATGAGCCGATTCGTCGCACGGATGTGGTTCACGCTGACGACTATGTCGAGGACAGAGGCGACGTTCAGTCTGGAATCACGCGGTCGCTACTCAGTCAGTGGAACAGCAAGGGCGCAGAGGAGTCCTGGGTGGACAGAAAGCCGATCATTCTCAACGAGGCTGAGGGCAAAGTGGCGGAGAGTGAGCCGTCAAGACATCGAGATGACGTCGCCCGCGAAGACTTTGACAGCGTTGACACGGAGCAGATCATGCGCGGCACGACCAAGTCTCTGCGTTGTCAGTGGCAGTGTAAGGCGTCGGAGGAATTCAAGGCGAACAGGAGACCGATCGTGTTGGCCGAAGCGGAAGGCACCGTGTCCGAAAACCAGCCTGAGGCTCCTCGCTCGGATATCACACGGGAAACAGACGCAGAACCGGAAGGAGATCAGGTGCAGAAGGGCACAACGCGGTCGCTGTTGAGCCAGTGGAAGAGCAAAGGATCGGAGGAATTCAGGGCCGAGAAACGGCCGATTGTGTTGGCCGAAGGTGACGACTGTGTCGCCGAAAATGACCCGATACAGCGCAGTGATGTGGTGCACGGCTACACGGCGGTCGACGACGCCACAGTGGAACGCGGCACGACCAAGTCGATGCTGACGCAGTGGAAGAGCAAAGGGTCAGAGCCATTCAAGGCGGAACGCAAGCAGATAGTGATCGCTGAAGACGAAGGCCGAGTGTCGGAGAGTGAGCCGGTGAGACGCGAAGGGATTGTGCGAGCTACGGATGAAGCGGCTTCGGAGGCAGACATGCAGATGAAGGGCTACACGAAGTCGATGCTGATGCAGTGGAAAAATAAGCCGAACGAAGAGGTGAGGATCGAGAAACGGAAGATCGTGATGGCGGAGGACGAGGGAGCGGTGGCCGAAAGTACTCCGACGGTGCGGGAGGACGTGGTTCGCGGTGGCCACGACGTTGAACTGGCAAACGAACAGGTTCAGAAGGGTTTCACCAGAGATCTGAGGGCGCAGTGGATGACGAAGGGTTCGGAGAAATTCGAGAGGGAAAGGCAGCCGATCGTCGTGGCCGAGGGCGAGGGAACCGTGTCGGAAAACGAGCCGGTGCGGCGATCTGACGTGGTGCATTGCGACGACCTTGAGCCGGGAGACGAAGTGCAGAGCGGCATCACGAGCAGTCTTCGAGCGCAGTGGCTGACGAAGGGCTCTGAACAATTCCAGAAAGAGAGGAAGACGATCGTGATCGCAGAAGACGAGGGAAGCGTGGCAGAGAACGAGCCGGTGACGCGATCGGACGTTGTCCACTCGGACGATCGTAACAGCGGCGATCAGATTCAGAGGGGAATGACGAAGAATTTGCGAGCGCAGTGGTTAAGCAAAGGCAGCGAAGAGCCTCGAACGGCGTCGCAGAGGCTGCCGATCGTCGTCGCAGAAGGCGAAGGAACGGTGGCGGAAAACGAACCTTTGAGGCGTTCTGATGTTGTTCACTCGGACGACGTCGACGCTTCGGAACAAGTGCAGAAAGGCATGACCAGGACTATCAGAGCTCAGTGGATGACCAAAGGCAGCGACGAATATCGCGTGGACAGATCGCCGATCGTAGTAGCCGAAGATGAAGGATCAGTGAGCGAAAATGCCCCGGTCAGACGTTCGGATGTCGTTCACCATGACGACGTTGAAACAACTGAGCAAGTTCAAAGAGGAATTACCAAGAGTCTGAAGGACCAGTGGATGACAAAAGGAACTGTCGAGTACCAGAGTGAAAGGAAGCCGATAGTGATTGCGGAGGGTGAAGGAACGGTGGCGGAAAATCAGCCAGTTGCTCGCTCGGATGTGGTGCACTGCGAATTCGTCGACGACAAAAATCAGGTGCAGACGGGAATCACCAAGAATCTTCGCGATCAGTGGATAACTAAAGGAACGCAGGAGTATCAGTCGTCGAGACCACCCATCGTAGTGGCCGAGGGCGAAGGAACGGTGGCGGAAAACGAGCCAGTGCGCCGCTCCGATGTCGTTCACTCGGGTGATCTGGAAACCGACGGAGAACAAGTGCAGCGCGGAATCACACAGAACCTGCGAGCTCAGTGGATGACTAAAGGTTCAGAGCAATATCAGCCGACGAGGCAACCCATCGTGGTGGCCGAAGGCGAAGGCAAAGTGGCCGAAAACGAGCCAGTTCGGCGATCGGATGTGATTCATTCGGATGACATTTGCGAAGAAGGCGAGTTCGTTCAGAGAGGTACGACCAAGACGCTGTTGAATCGTTGGAGTAGCTCTGTTCCACATCAACCGGCGACCAGCAGTCGCCGTCCGATTGTGGTTGCCGAAGATGAAGGACGAGTGCTGGAGAGCGAACCGACGCGACGAGCGGATGTGGTTCATGCCGATGACGTCACCGACCCGGACGCGGAAATGGTCCAGAAAGGGACGACCAAGTCGCTACTGAGTCAGTGGAAGGTCAAAGGTAGCGAAGAGTTCAAGAGCGAACGCAAGGTTATCAACATTGCCGAAGCGGAAGGCAAGATCGCCGAGAGTCAGCCAGTGCGACGTAGTGATGTGGTACACGCAGATGATGTGTCGGAAGAAGCGGATCAGCGAGTGGAGAGAGGCATGGCGAGGTCGCTGATGACGCAGTGGTCGCAGAAAAGCAACGAAGAGTTCAGAGTGGAACGCAAGCCGATCGTATTGGCCGAAGCGGAAGGCAAAATCGTGGAGAGCGAGCCGATCCGGCGAGATGACGTGGTTCATCACGACGACCTGGATACATCGGGTGATAGCGTGTCCAAGGGAATGACCAAGAACCTCCTGAGCCAGTGGACGGTTAAGGGCAGCGAGCAGTTTATGGCGGAAAGACAACCGATCATTTTGGCGGAAGCGGAGGGCAAGATCGCCGAAAACGAACCGGAAGTACGATCGGATGTTGTGAGGGCAGACGACTGGCACGTCGAGGGAGAGCAGATCCAGAGAGGAATGGCCAAGTCGCTGGTGAATCAGTGGAAGACCAAGGGCCAGGAGGAGTTCCGCGTGGAACGGAAACCGATCATAGTGGCCGAAGTGGAAGGACAAGTTCTGGAGAATGAGCCGGAGGTGCGCACAGATGTGGTGCGATCGGATGAGATCCAGACGGAAGGAGAATCTATTCGAAGAGGAACCACTCGCAGTCTACTGACGCAGTTGAAGACCAAAGCAGCCGAAGAGTACAAACCGCAGAGAAAGTCAATTATTATCCAAGATAAGTTACCGACCAGCTAGTCTTATCTTTCACCGTTTTAGTTGTATTCTGCATATTGGCCACAGCCGCTTTACATATACATAATACTAGCGCGCATGGAGCCATCCCCCTCGGCTCAGGTATACTTGAATTACGTTATTTTCTGTCACTGGAGCCAACCGCTTTATTTGTATGCTGTTTCTCGTAGATAGAAATCGGACATTTCATGCTTGCTGCATACTATAGCTTGTGGTAGCATCAGCTTCATAAAGCTTCTCATGAATAATGCTTTTCCTAAGCTAATACTGCATCTTGCCGTGTAACAGTCGATAACGTCTTCCCTTTGCAATTCACTAACTCAAAATTCCCAGTCGAAACTGCTAGTCATTTAGTTAGAAATGATAGAAAATAACTCGCTAGAGGTTTAGGAACACGATACATAAACGAAAACTGTTTAAACAGGACGAGAAACTGCGCGATGATGTGTGGCATTCCTGAAAATTTTCTGTTGAGCTGATATTCAGTACGAATTGTACTATGGTGTAATTTGAGAGATGATAACGACAGTGTGTCATATTATAAACCACTGGAGTGACAAGAATTATCTTCCAAGGTCACGGAAGGTCATCTACAATGACACCATCGTATGAACACATTTAAATATTAGTTGTAAGTACGTACTGCTTGGTCCAAAATATAACCATTTAATGAATTATCAATAAATCGTATTTAAACCTATCAATGAGGTTAGATTTTTAGTCAAATTTTATTCTGAGTTTTAAAAAGCAATAAATTATTGCAATTTGTTATTAAAACTATTACTTGAAATCAGAACTCGTCGCGCGGTGAACTAAATGAAAACAAAGTACAGTTTGTTTACAAGTTATGTCATGGTTTTCACACGTAACTGTGATTCGCAACGGCGGCGCATGAGTTCATAATAGTTCTCTGTTCGCTTAAACTGCTTTGTTGCCTTTTCATCACTAACCGATGCTGCTGCTGCTGCTGCTGCTGCTGCTGCTGCTACCTGCATTAATTGCCAGAAGTAGAGTTACAGTTCGCGCTGGACAGTTTGCGGCTCTCTTGTTTAATTGTATAGGTCAATATTGATAGTATGTATCCCCTTGTTTATATTTCCATAGCGAATTTTCGTATAGTTGCTCATAACATTCAGTTGTTCACACACACATACAATACTGTAGACGATGCATAAGTCTTTTCTGTGGTACGTGCGTTTGTGTTGAGTTGCGCCAGTCGGTGTAATGTGTGAGTTTGCGACGTTCTTCATCTGTCTTATACATGCAGAAGGCAGCGTGTCGGAGAGTCAGCCAGTGCGACGCTCAGATGTGGTTCGAGAGCAGGACGACTTCAGCGTCGACGAGCTTCCGAGCAGAGGACAAGCGCAGCAGATTCGCAGCCAGTGGATGACAATGCATGGCAACGGCGCATGCATCGTGGGTGGCTCAGAGCGACCTCAGCAGGTGCGCCTTTTCGACGACGGCGTTGGTAGTCAACCGAGCGTTGTTGAGAATCAGCCGACAACTAGACGCTCCGATGTTGTTTGGGAGCAGGATGACAGCGTCGTGGACGAGCTGCCGAGCACAGGACAGGCGCAGCAGATCCGAAGCCAGTGGATGACATTGCAAAGCGGCAGCAGTGTAGGTGGCATCCGTTTGGAACGACCCCAGCCGGTGTCCCTTTTCGACGAAGATGTGCGAAGCCAGCCGAGCGTCGTCGAGAACGAGCCGACCACACGGCGCTCCGACGTGGTTCGTGAGGAAGACGAGACGGAAGCGGAAGTGCTCCTGAAGCGCGGCTTTGCGCGCCACCTGGCGGGATTTTACAGCAGTCCACACGAGCAGGTGACAGCTGGGATGCCACAAATGATCGACTTGGCTTCACTGAGGGGCGCTGGTGACACAGGCGTTGTTGAGAATCAGCCGCAGAGACTCGAGGGAGTGGCAAGAGCCAACGACCCTGTGGGAGATGATTGGTCCGGTATTGAGCACGGCCTCACACGTTGCCTAGCAACGCAGTGGTCGACGCGCCAAGACACGACGTCGACGCCGGGCAATAAGCAGCCGTTTCGAATGGACCTCGAAGTGGATCCAAATGAAACAGCCGTGTTTGAAAACGAGCCACAACAGCGGCGCGATGGAGTCGTTCGCAATTCGGAACCGGTTCGTGAAGTGATGGGCCAGCGCGGACAGATCCGTCACATCACCAGAAAATATAGCGCCGCGTCTCTGACCGACACGCCGGACACTGGTCGCGGTCCTCCGGATAAGATAGCCATCGATCTGGCAGAGGGTCCCGCCGTGCTGGAAAACGAGCCGGCGCAGGTGGATCCGAGCGTGGTGAGGTCGGCGTGGACTGACACGGAGGACGGAGCGCCTCAGCCGGGAACCACGCGCTCCATGCTCCAGCGCTGGACGTCGCAGCAGGACAACGACAGGTGGGACGAGGCGGCGGCGCTGACGAAGCCGGCGTGGTTGGTGGAGTGGGAACTGACGCCCGAGGGGTCCGGGGTGTTCGAGAACGTTCCGGAGGCTGCGCGCGATGATGTGATTCGTGAGGTGGATTACGAGCCGGAAATGATTCCGATTCGTCAGACGCGAAGGACTCGAGCCATGTGGAGTCGACTGGAAAACGAAGACGACGCCAATATGCCGCTCTACACCGCCACTCCACAGGTACTCATAAGCCCAAATTCCACTTGGCTCGACTCGCCTCGACTCGACTCGACTCGACACGTTCGACTTTGTCGAGCCAGTCGAGCCAGTCGAGCGAGTCGAGACGAGCGTGTCGTGCGAGACGAGCCGTGCTGTTCCAACATGGCGGACGACGAACAAGCTATAGTGTTCGCCTATACAAGTTTAGTCGTTTTTATGCTCTTGCATACACAAATCCTATTTGTTTCGTCAAATAAAATAAATTAAATTAATGTATATACCAATAAATCAGTGAATAACTTAGACTAAACAATAAATAAATTAGGGTGATCATAACTAAGTTGCAAGTCGCGCTTGTCGAGCTCGTCGTGTCGAGCGAGTCGAGCTGTGCTGTTCGACTAGCTCGACACAGCCAAAATGCATGGGCTTGACACGTCGAACGTGTCGAGTCGTGTCGAGTCGAGTCGAGTCGAGCCAAGTGGAATTTGGACTATAGACCGTATCCACAATTTATTCATATCTGCTTATCATAGATATAGATGTTAAATACATCCATATATTTGTAGCATGTAAAATATTTCTGTTTTTGATATATGATGTTGTTGTTATTGTTGTGCGTTCGCTATTGAAATGGTTGTTTGAAATCCAAGCTTAAACATTAGGCATTTATATGACAAAATACTCTCAATTTGCGGCAACCAAACCAGTCTTCAACATATTTACGAAATGAACTACGCATGCAATTAATATATGTGTATACATAGCATACACTTTTGGATACTGTCGTAACATTACATGAGATGCAGTATGGTGTATAAATTTACAAACCGGTTTATTGATCGTCACTCTTTAATTTATAATCAGTAACGCCTGTAATTTATTTCACCTTATCTGTCAGATTTTTACATTGCGTGGTCCACTCCTGTTCAGTTCAGATTCATATAGCTGGCGTCATTATATTCGTTAACTGTAGTGTCTTATCCGCTTGTAATGTTTTGCATCAACAACTGACATCTGCGGCTGAAGCATGTTTGAACGTTGTCATAGGCGCCCTTGTAGATACATTACGTTACGGCGCCTTATAACTTTTAGCCTTAATTGTTATTATTTATTATCATTTCTTTTTTAATTCTTGGGCCTCAACAATACTGACCTGTCAGTAGTTCACTGTAGCAACAGGAACAATAGCCTACGCCGCTGCGAGAGAAGTTTATCAGTGCTTGAAATGCGAAATAATCTGTAAAATGGTTTCTTAGCAGCGAGACTTAATCTTATGCTGAGGGCATCACACAGTATGACATAATGGAATATTATCGTAACATTACATGAGATACAGTGGTTCCTCAATATAATGTTTTCAATACCGTACAGGCCTATTTATCAGCGTTGCATACACCATCATCATCATCATCGTCATTTTTGTTAATTAATCATATTGACATGCGCAATTTGATGTACATGCGATGATAAAAGTAGACAATAGAGTAAGGACATTAGTAACAGACAACAGACCAAGTTCAATAAGTCAATCAAACTAACTATTTTATAGTGCGCCTAAAAGTTGACCATTTGTGTGTGTGCCAGCAAATCCGGTTTACTCCCCCTCGCGACTTGAGTCCTCCACCGGCGCACCCAGCTGCATCCGATGAGTTCAAATCAGAACAGCGTATCACTCTGGCATCGTCGTCGGGGGCCGTGTATCCAATCGCCCTTGGCCGACCACGCAGCACCGCCCAGCCGCAGACCCCGACGACGCGTCCACCTCGCCGGCGTCGCCCCCCTCAACAAGCACCTGCCAACGCCGACGCGGCGGTGGCGGCCGCGTCTCAGTGGGTGGCCCCGTCGCCCGAGGAAGCAGCACGTGCTAGAGCTCAGATTGGCAGCGAGGTGCTACAGTGGCATGCACGTCGCTCGTCGAGGTCATTCAGCGTTGAAGAGACGTCATCAGCGACCACCAGCGAGCCACAGTCACCGACCGGCTCGATCGCCGACCCCGCATTGGTGATGGACGGCTGGCCGGCGCTCAACGCCGACCACCAGGCCAGTTCAGCTCAACAGCAGACCATGACCTCATCGACGGTGCTTGTCTTCAAGTGATCCACTGCATCACCACAGCTTACCATCCCAGTCGGCGCCACTCTCATGTTGGGCGGTCGCACAAGGCATCACTCGCATATCAGCATTTTCTATACAGTGTGGTCAGCTAGTGTATGCTGCGTCTGCATCGAACATTGATTGTCAGTATTACTTAAAAAAAAATTAATGCCTTAATCGTGTCGGAGGCGGCGTTGTTGTCAGCGCAATAGCAACTATAAATGTTATTTTGTCTGCTCTGCCGGCCAAGTTTGATAACGCACGTGTTTCGGACTGCTAATACTGCGTTTTTCACAGCATACAGTGCCTTGCATGAATATGATCATTTTTGCGTTTACTTATTCCATTTTGTCTAGAATTATTGACAACAAAAAACGAGCAAACATGTCAGCGTTCGATCTGAGCTTATCCAAAAATAGTATTGATTGTTGAACGTCGGTTTATTTCCGGCTTAGAAGCTGCAGAACCCAAAATACGAAACGCGACGATGAAACAGCATTATAATGTTCTGCGTGCAAACTCGTCAGTTTATCACAATATTGGTTTCAGAAACATCTAAATCGTAAAATGCTTCGATTTGCCACTCGTCAACGACATTGTTTAACGCGCTTGCTTACCATATAGATCAGGCGGCTTTCTAGTAATAATAGACAGTTTATTTATTTAATATTAATTTTATTGTGTCGGATACCACCGACCTCTTGCTATGTGCATCTACCCTCGCGCAGTTGTTCTGTCGTCCGATTGTTTGTCTGTTGCGTCGGTTTGCGATTTCGTGTGAGATTGTATTCCTGTTTGTTTGTTGATGGTGTCTTTCGTAAGTTTTGCATGAGCGATGCACTGAGATGACGCCGCTGTTGAACTGTTCGGCAAGCGAAATCTCACCAACGAACGAACGAACTGTGGCGCTGCTTTGTAATCGCTGTGACGAACGAGTTTTATCTTTCGACGTCGTGCTGATGTCGTGTCTGTCGTTGCGTGGTTCAACTAGTACGTTATGCTAGCGTACGAACGACTTTAAGTGCAAGTCAAAACAAAATTGCGGTGGAGTGCTCGCTGTAAATGTTCGTTGCAAATTGCACTGTTACTCACAATTCGGCAGGTAACAGGCGACAACGCGACTGAAAAACACTACGGCTCAATGAATTCTTCAAAAATCGGAGAGAAAAAATTACCAAAAAAACATTCGGTGGCCACCACCCTCCCGGAGACATCGACCATTTTGGTCGCCATTGTCAACACTGTTAATGTATCGAAAAAGTTCGGTTAGGTAAGCGTTATCGATTCGACACCAAGTTTTCCCGTAACTATTCTCAGTTAGTTGATTGTGAACAGTTGAACGCCAACAGTATCTACTGTATATGCAGCAGCGATAGATGTATTCGAAGAAATAGCTGTGCTTTGGCAGATCTGCGCATTCGTAAGCGGCATCCACTCGACTGTTGGACATGACACGACGTTTTTGTACCTCGTTTTCTTGTCCTTCGTTTTCAATACCATAATGGCAGAAAGAAACAATTCTGCGAGATGAATTAAACTAGATTTCCTATAGTCAACATTTCTGACGACGCTGTCACGTAGGCTACATCTACTTCTGTATTGCGTGACTCGAGCGAGAAAGATGGCGTAATATCATTGTGTCAGATGCGAGTGACGTGTTAGTTTCGGTTTCGATTAACACGGGATTTCCGCCGACCAGCGTAGAGCATTGTTGGCGCTTGCTGTCCGTTTAACGACGTGTGTTTCTTTGCGCATGCTTCTCTGACATGCTGCGTTACTTACTTACTAATTCTTGTAGCTAGCGTTCTGTTACGTTACGTTCGTTACGTTACGTTCTGTCGTTTTTCGCTCAGCTGTGTGTTTTAACGCTGCCTTTGCAAATCGCACTCACGGACGTAACTTTATTACGCGATTATTAATATGTAAAAACGCATACCAGTAAATCCCATATTGTTCTCTAATCCATTGTATCGTATTGTATTGTGAATGTACTCTTTATTGTAATTTAATCTGCGTTATGTCGGCTGTCGAATAAAAGCCATGAATGAATGACGTTGAACTGTGGCTCCGTGACTCAATGTAAATGAACCGCAACCATTGTTAGCCTATATTTGAAGCCGGATCGTGTCAGTGTAAAGTTTGTCGACCAACGAACTTTGAGACATGTTGTTACGTTTGTTTGTTGGTCGTATCTCTTTGTGTGTGATATGTTATATTTTGAGTGTTTTAAGTAAAAGTATTCGTTCTCGCGTCTCATATTGTTCTGGTTTTATTGTAGCACTCCAGAATAGGCCTACATGCATATTGCGCAAAATAGGCGGTTGTCAGTGTTAATGTTAATGTCAATTTATATAGCGCATTATCGGTCGCACAGTGCCTCTAGTGCGCTCGATGCACCGAATACTGCTGAAACAAACAAATGCGTCTTCAATAGGCGACCGAAGCTGGCGATGTTGAAGTCTGGATCGCGCAGATCATTGCTGAGTGCGTACCAGAAAGTCTGACCAACCAACCACGGCGAACGCACGACGGCCGTACGTGTCCAGCTGTATTCGTGGCACGACGAGTAGGCGGCGGCTGGCTGCACCTTCGAAGGTGCTGTCGTTCGGCGACTTGGGCGGCCGGTGTCACAGAAATATGTCTCCCCCCGGAAGAATCCGCCCCCCGGCGGAAAAATAATGGCATTATAATCTCGCCCCCCACTATGAGGATGTCGCCTACCCCATGACGATGTCTCCCCCCTTATTAAGATTCCTCCCCAGTGCGCGTGATAACAT
>Ga0056115_1001562_pt1 | contig 11048 bp, 8 predicted proteins | sample WorMetOlspDAHAB1_FD_77007 | JGI IMG/M metagenome (GOLD analysis project Ga0056115, IMG submission 77007) | Marine gutless worms symbiont microbial communities from Max Planck institute for Marine Microbiology, Germany - Olavius sp. DAHAB.1 ... | reverse complement strand
TATATATATATATATATATATATACATTAAATACTTTAGAAATGTATTCTATGTGTACCAGGCATACTTTAATGTTGTCAAATAAAAAATGAATTTTAAATGAGGCGAAAAAGAGCAAACAATATGCATCTGATCGATGAAACAGTCTGCTTATAAGAACAGACAACTGCATTGTAGGTGTGTTGTGGTTCACCAACATTGATGCACTAATCTATGTTTTTCTCAATTTATAGTTAATACACCTTTTTTATGCCGCAAGCAATTAAATAATGACTTAAAATTTCTGTGGTAAACAGTTTTATTTTAAGGTATATGTACAGGGTGGACCAAAAAGTAAGCCACTACCAAATAATCAAAAAATTGTGTAATAGATCGTATTAAAACCCGTCAATAAGATTAGATTTTTATTCGTCAAATTAAAGTATGAATCAAGCACTATAGTATTGTTCGTTGGCATTAGATACTCTATGCGTGACCTACTTTCGGACCTCAATAACTATGCTTGATCCACAAACTAGCGATATGTGTCAGATACGGTAAATGATATCAGCGTATCCTCTGGCATCAGCTCGCCTTAGAAATCTGTGATTTCTATGTCTCAACCATCTTTTAGATGGAGATTTATGTAAAACATATTTTGTTTCCATATTTTCTCTGTTTTTTTCTGATTTTCAAACATTATTTTATAAGATGCGTTGATTTTAGCCGTATCGCAGATTCCAACACAGCAAGTGATGAAGTCACTAGTTACGTCACATATAGAATGTTTAATACAGACATTATATTCATGGGCTCATTTTGTAGTTGAAATTTAGGAAAAATATAGCCACAACGGTGGGTTTTAATACGATTTAATGATGATTCGTGATAGTGGCTTACTTTTTGGGACCATTCTGTAAACATTTAATGGATCTAGTTTGTTGTTGTTTGTTTTGCTATTTTATCCCCCCCCCCAAAAAAAAAAATCGCTTCTAAAATCCTCAGCTGCATAAAACCTGCATTAAACCCAACTGTGGAACTGTCGCGAAAACTTACGACTCTTGTGTCAACTGGTGTCATAGATACAGTGTCAGGGAATGTAGCAGATGCAGCAGTAGAGATAGCATCACTGTAACCAGCGTCTGTAGCAGCGACAATGACACGAAACTCATCATTTCTGTAGACACTTCATATAATCGTCTGCAATATAAAGGCCTGGCCGATGCAACAGTGGGAAGCAACTTCAGTGTAAATTTTTGTTAACGCTAACGTTTTTGTTTTATTTTTGTACATTTATTACTGTGTTACGTGTATTTCAGTTGCCGTTATAAAAATACACTTATTATTGCTAATGATTAGGTATAAACTGAACTGCAAATATTGGCATGGTATACACAAAACATTGCAGACATCATCGCAGATAAGGCCTATTTATTTAGAAACAACTAGTCGTACCTACCTCTAACTAGTCCTATACACTGTGAGTCAAAAAACAAGACACCCCACTCATGTCAATAACGTCGCGAAATACTAATCGATTTTTCAAATTTTTTCACTGCTAGACTCAGCACAAAATTGCTACAAAATGATCATGGTGGTTTGATGTGGTAGTTTAGGTAATGATCATTTTGTAACAAATTTTGTGCTGAGTCTAGCAGTAAAGAATTTTTAACATCGATTAATATTTCGCGAAGTTATCGACACGAGTAGGGCGTCTTGTTTTTTTTCGACTCGCAATGTCGATTTTTTTATTGTAATGACGAGAAGTTCAGCTGTCGCATGTTGTATAGCGGTGACTCCGCAATGTATTCGGTTCGTCGGAAGTGGGAATGTCGACATTGCACCGGGATAAATCGATAAAAGTTAATGACAGAAATGCGTCGAAAAGTGTCTAATGCAGTCGACCGAAAGAAGTCCAGGAAAAGCCACACTTCGCAATCATTTGAACTAATTCGTGCAACCAATGGCGTGATAATCACAATAGGAAAGTCGCTGCATTGTATTCGCGTCGAACCCACGTACCATACGTTGGGTCACGAACTCATTGTGGGGAGCGCGCGCACCCAGTCAGTGTCTCGCGCACTCTGATCCGCTTTGTATAGTTGGAGGATTTGCGGACTGCATAAAGTTGGGTTCACACAACAGCCGACTGACAACACATTCAAGTACCAGCACACACCAAACGAATCCGTACCGCCTCCCACAAGACCCCCACGCCGCGAGCTACTACGACTCCACGACTCCGGAAGTTAACAAGGTACCGTAGCCGTTCATCTCGCAGTTTTTATATTTAAAACCAGCGACAGGAATTACAATCAGAAATCTGCTTTTTATAAGAAATGAAAACAGGGACACATTTACGCTGTATGCACTGCTCTGTTCTCCATCTGATGTCGACAGATGTCGCAGCTATTCAGCGGCCTAGTGGCCGCCTCTCGTACAACACGTCAGCCTTCGAGTCATCACTATACATTGCCGCAACCTCGCGTGACTTCTGTAATGAGCGTCTTGATGTGGCTTCAATGGAAAGCAGCTGCCAAAAAGTGACTCGTAAAGATCGATTCACACTTCAGTGAAAACATGTGCGCGAAGGTGCGATAATACACGTGAAACAATCCAGTTCTTGCGGTTGCGCTATAGGCGTAATTAGTTTTACCTACAAGAGGGCAAGTGGTAAATAGCTAAGGCCTAACTTATGTCCCTCATTTTGATAACTTTATTTCACCATCACGTGGAAACAGAAAAAAAAACAAAAAAGTCAAAGAAGTCGAAAGTAAAAGTGTAGCACCGAGAAGTCCCAGAATCCGCAGCATGGTGATATCGATCTGTACTGAAGTGAAATAGAATAAGCAAAAATAAAGCGAGATGAAAATTTCATGTACAACATACCAATAGATGAAGGAAAGGGACTGAAGCTAGATATAAGTTATTACTACATACAACAAAAAGTCAACTGACATAACTTGCGCATTGCTGGCTTGCATTAGCGCTGAAAAGTTGAAAACGTATGACGTTTTTCAAAAGTTATAAACTTTATTATTATAACGTATTTACATGTAGGGAATGAAACGCATAGGCCTATCCAAACTTGTTCTAACTAGGTGTCCGTTTAAGGTTATTTAAGGTCACGTTAGGAAACATACAACAGATTAATCAGAAATGTGTATGAAAGACGCTGTTGCGAACTCACAACATGACACCTGAAATTCACTATTGACTACTGAATAAAAGCATGGACGACCGCGGGAACGTTGCACAGTTGCTTTACGATAGCTGATGGTGGTTCCGTCGCAGTAATGAACCTAATGAGTAGGCTGATCTCGGCCATCGTGGAAAAGCTGACCTCTAGATGTCTGAGTTTGACGAACAGCCTAGGCTTCCGCCCGGTTAGTTGGCTCAACTATAGTTGTAAGCCGGAAATCGAGTAAATCAGCGTCCTAACGAGTGTCTCCGCGCATAGTCGCCTGCAGTACGTATATGTGTCTTAAAAGTTTCAACATTGCAACGAGAGTGCATCGCGTTTTTCTGCTTGTTACAATATTCCTGTGCCAATTTGAACACCATAAAGTGCACCTATATGAAATGTTCTGCCAGCGCAATCCCGTTATACTTCATCTCTGGTCACTCGTGCAAATGCATCATTCGTTCCTTAAAAATGCAAAAAATACGCGTTACAATATGAGCCTTCTCCGCAGAACCCGATTTAGTTTATAATGTTCTGCAAAGACTGTTGTCCATCAATCGTCTGCATTAAGTGAGTAATTGACTATATTTTATTGCAATATTTCCCGTTATACCAATCCATTTCTGAACATTTAACTGAAACCCGGGTGTTCTGACTCTGAATCGTGGCCATTAAATGTTTATGCGTTAACGTAAAGGAAAATTGGTCTGCATAAGTGCGCTTTAAATGCGACCGGCAGGCTAGTGAGAAACTGCGGCCTTCAAGTTGTAATTCGCATACGCGTCAGTCCCCGAAGAGCGACGCACGCTAAATGTACAAGACCGCAGCGAGCGACTGGACGAAGGAAATTATTGCCGGTGTATTGTGACGGCGCTGTGTCGGACTGCACGGCAGCGTGGCCTACTCAATCATGTAATCCCCGTATAGCTATCGATTGAAAGCAAATCTTCCACGCGACCGGAACAGAGTTCATTTCCATCTTCTTGCAGCCTTTCAGGTCATTCGCACGGCAACACTGCAAAGCTCGGATGCGGACAGTGCCGGATTAAGGCCCAAAGGATATAAAATTTATGGGAACCCCATTCCCATCTTTACCTTTACGCTGTACGGGACATCGCGACATTGTAACTCTGTCATATCCATCGTCTCCATGTTATCCCAAATCTTGTTTAAATTGAAACTGAATTGGCATCGGCAAGTGCTGCTGCTTCCGTTTTCTTCATTTACAGTCTATCGCAACGACTTGTATACAGATTGTTAATATGTTAATTAGCTAAAGCCTACGTGTACATTTTCTCAAAGATACAAAATCATAACAAAACAAAAAGTTAATATTCTGCTACGTGTCTATTCTAAATGCTTTCCATGGCAACTTAGCTCAGTGGTTAGGACGTCGTTCTTTGGCCGGCAAACTTTCGCAACCCTGTGCCCGATCTGTTATTGAAACTTTGTGGGTAAACTGTCCGCTGTTGGTCAGCCAAACAGGCCAACTCAGCCTTCCGTCTTTATGAGGTGAGTGAGTGAGTTTAACGCCCCACTCGACACAATATAGGTCATTTCGGAGGCAATGAGGTCGGCAAATAAGTAGTAATCCATGTATTTGCGTGGTTATGGAGGTGAAGACCATTTAAATGACAGACTATGGCTGCGTGCGATGGTATGGCAGCACAGGTCAAAGTCCGTGACCGTGGCTTGGTTTGTTGCGGTCTATAGTCTGAATGCCGGTGTAACACCGGCCCTGTCGGTAACGAAAAAGCGCTACTGAAAGCAGTATGTATAGGCGAATTCTCGTTACATAAGTGAATCTGACCTTTCACTGAGTTTTTAATTTCCAATCTCATTGTTTATCTAGTGCGCCTACTGCAAACAGAAAATTAGGTTGTAGAAGACTGGTTACAACGAAAGAACAGTTGAGTCCATTCGTCAGTCGTTAATCAAATATGACTATTGCAAGAAAACTGCAACGTCACGACATCAGTTTAAAGTGGCGGCATAAGTTGTTCCATAATGACTGCTAGTTCCGGTCGCTGCTTCCCGACTGTGCAACACTGCCACAGAACGTCACGTCGGCGTCGTGAATATGTGCTTTCAGAAAACGTTTGAAGACCCACCTCTTAAGTCATTCTTTCTCCAAATCTCTTCTAGTGCTCGCGCAGTGACTGTCATTTCAGACACTATAATCGATCATTTTACTAACTTACTTACTTACTTACTAACCCACATAGGCTTGTACAGCCTGTAGTGTAGGCTTATACAAAATAAACGTCACATTAGTAAGCAATGCGATGATAATAAAGCGTGATTACAATAGCTCGTTCTTATCCTTTCCATGTGCGTATTTCTTTCTAATGTGTTCTAAATCGAATCTTCGTACGTTGCCACTCACGTGACGCCCTGATTGCATTAAGTGTCAGATGGGCCGATCGGTGCCAGCGGAGGTCACAGTCCAGCGCCTGTTGGTTATACATTTGCACACTGAACTGCGGCACCGATATACAGGATGGCCCTAAAAATTGGCATATTTTTGTATGCCTTAACTATATAAAATAGCGCCCAATTTTCAAACTTATTTCACTGTTAGAATCAGAAGACAATTTCTAATAATACCGTCACTAAAGATACCACCACACCTCAAGTGTGTCGCTACACTACCTTGTGAAATGTCAGTGTCTTAGTATCTTAAAAGAAACAACTAAAAGCAAGGCTTCTGTAACAACACATTTTAAGAAATTAGCAACAAGAAATAACGTGTTTATTGTCTTAGTTACTGTCTTAAGCAAGTATCACATCCTGCAGTTTTTAAATCAAATGTTCCATGTGTCTGCCTTGCTGCTAGACGACGCACTCTTAAAATGTGTTGTTACAGAAGTCGTCTCGTTTTCAATTGTTGCTTTGAAGACCCTGACATATCACAATGTATTGTATCGACACACTTGAGGTGTGGTGGGATGTTAAGTGATAGTGTTATTGTCAATTTTCTTCTGTTTCTGACAGTAAATAAGTTTGAAAATCGGCCAATATTTTATGAAGTTAAGACGGAAGAAAAATATGGCAATTTTTGGGCCACCCTGTACACTGGTCGGCCGTCCGTGAACAGCTTGTCTCAAAAACCGGACCTAGTGCGTGTTGTCGGTTATTAATGATTGCACTCAGAAGGTAATTAAGAATGAAGGTTAGGTCACAGTGTTTCAGAGGTCAGGTGTTTGAGACACAGTGGTGTACAGCATTATAATAATTTATAATAAAACGACGATTTTTGGGGGCTCAGTCCGTAACGCCGCGGTAGTCACACAATGAACAATGTTTTTTATTGGTTTGTATGAGTATGTTTGTGCGTTTCCCCGTATCCAATGTGTATTGTTTATGCGTTTTCTTTCTGCGGGTTTTAACTGCTGCTTGAAACGAAGTTTGTCAGAAAATTTTGCATCACACGCACGCAGCGAAAGATCGCCTTAATGCAAGTGCGTGAGACTAGGAGATCCAATCAGCGATTTGCGGAGCGCAAACTGGCACGATCGAGACTAGAACTCGACGGTTGAGACAGGAATGAGGTCTATGTTTCAAATGCGACTGACAGTATGCGCGGCTGATCTTCAACCTCAGACGCTACATCACTAATGCGCTCGTTAATTGACTGCTGCAGTGTCTGGTTCCTGCGCGGATAGGATTACAAAATCGCTTTGCGTGTTAGCTGGCGTACAAGTTCTTCACGGCAACTCACTGCGTATCTTGAACCTGCACTCACTCGTGTCGTGTCACTCCAGTCTAATGAAACATTCAGTGGTTTCACATCAGCTTCCATCGAGCGTCAGCGTAACCAGGTATGATTGGGTAGGTTTCCCATGCATTGCATCTGCAGGTCGATGATTGTTTAAAAAGGCATAATGCACGCAAAGACTTCATCTGGCAGTCGAGTACGAGGAAGATCAAAGATCAATCAGTCAATTAGTAACTTCCTATAGTGGCTAAGTAAGGTCCAATGAACTTGAATGAAGTGCGAACAGCAAGACATCGCTTGAACCGAAACGTTTTCAGTTGATGAGGGAAAGAGTCGACGAATGATGCTAAAACGACAATGTCAAACAGCTGTGTTCCAGATCTTAGCGGCGGCAACCGGAAAGGCTCGAAAAAGAAAAAGACAGAACAATGGCTCAACATATTTCATCATGGATCAGAGTATTATATACACGGAACAGCTTGCCCGATTCTGTTATCAGTGCAACTAACGTAAACTCATTTAAAACAGATTAGACAGGTTCTAGGCCAACCAAAATTGATTTTGATTACAACAGCACCCAGGAGTTTTATTGACAGTTCCGATATTATCAGTTTTTAATTTCATTATTTCATATTACATTTGATGGGTATAGAGGCCTGGCCTTCAACAGTTTTGTTACAACTTTTCTTTGCTTTGCTTTGTGGATCGGACTGATACTGCGATACGGTAGTCAAAGGAAAGAAGTCACTGGGGAAGTATCATCCATAATTTGGTGGTCAACACACGGCTCGAGCAGCAATGACGACTGCAGACAAGACAAGAGCGACGCGAACAGTTGACGAATGGCGACTCGGCACATCAAAAACGCCATATTTTCTCAGCGTGATTTGCACTGTGACAACAACCGACCGATTTACGACGGCAGAAGATGCGAGATACATCATACGACTTCCGACACGCCGCGCCGCGCCGATTAAATATTTACAGCGACGTACGACCGGACGCGACCGTTGATGCGCTTTTTTATCGCTGCGCCGGCGTTGCCTCGTGTCGCACTTCCTTTCACGTCCTCATCTACAGCATGACGGATCGGCGGGAGTCTTGCTCTCCATGACGAGGTCTAAGTTGGTTTTCTGCCACACGTTTTCTTGTTTTCCTTGCCGTCGTAGTCAAAACGGCAATGTATACGCTCGACCATTTGTGGCTTTTCTATGAAACTCCAGTCTCCAGCAGCATGACTGCACAGTGAATGCTCGCGGCTTGTAGTACAGGGTGGCCCAAAGACGTAAGCCACTGCCAAGTTATCATTAAATAGGATTAAAATCCATCAGTTGGGTTAGATTTTTTCATCAAATTTGAATGCGAAAGAAGCTTAGTAATGCCACAAGATGGTATTAAATATTTGACGCGTGATCTAATTCGTGACGTCATCAGGTCATGTGATTAAAACAGCGATTTACGGGACAAATAAGTGTATATGATAATATGTAATTTCAAAGCTGAACAAAGATGGAAATCGAAATTATTACATGAATTTCCATCAAAATTATGATTTAGGAGTGGAATTTATAGCTTGTTGAGGCGAACTGATGCAAGAAGGAGCGCTGTAATCATTTGCATTATATGACACATATCGCAGCTTCGAGACTCGCGCACGATTACTGACGTTAAGTCACGTTATAAATAGACTAGGTCACGCATAGAATATTTAATACTAAGTGATAATATTCTAATGCTTGTATGATACTTTAATTCGACGAAAAAATCGAATTTCACTGGCAGGTTGTAACTCGATTTATATTTAATTATGTAGTGTCTCACTTTTTTGTACCACCATGTATGTGCATTCTATATAGGGTGTTCAAAAAAGTAAACCACTACCAAATTATCATTTAATTGTATTATAATTTATAATCCGTCAATGAGGTTAAATTTCTTCATCAAATATGAATGTAAAAGAAGCCCTGGAATGCTGCGAGTATTAAATATTCTATGCGCGACCTAGTGATGGCATCACTAATTGTGCTTGACCCACAACTCAAATTTGATGAAAAATCTAGCTTAAATGACGGGTTTCAATACGAATACGAGTTATTGTTAATGTTGGTTGTGGCTTACTTTTTTTCTTCTAGCCTGTGTGAATCGAAAAGAAATCGTGGATACTGCCACAGCACCGCCTTAAGAATACTGGCATATAGCCTATACATGGAAGGAGAAAAATAGCAGGCGAGATTAACGACCAAGATGCAACCACCAGTCCGCTGGCTGTCATCGCCTCGAGAAACCCCGAAGGACACGATGGGTGGTGACGTGTTCTATGACGTCGTTTCAAGAATGCCTGCTAGCTCTATGATGACCAGCACACCGATCGTGTCTCGGACACCAACCAATAATGACTTCAGCGTGACGTAATATACATCACCCGCGTGAAACATAGCTAGCTAGTCGCGGTCTCCCAATCTCCGTAACGACGTTTCACTGGTCTTGATAATGTCAACGAATAATGAAAGTGTTCCTGTGAAAAATTGCCGACACTGTAACACGTGTAACAGTGCATAGGCCTATCCATTGTGAAAAGTTGCTTTTATCAAGAGAGCAGCGACAGTACAAGTGTCTAAGAACTATAAGAAGTACTGCGGCGACAAAGCACACACAACAACTAATAAGAAAATAAGCTTTCAGCGTGATTACGTTATTAGTTAAAACATTTGATCACAGAATGCGAGTTGCGACGTATAGCCATGGCTTACACCGTTTTCCTCGGTAGACTGTCTGTGGCTTAGAAAACTGCCAGATATGTTGGACAGTAGGCTGTCTCTCAACGGAGTCTGCTTGGTTCGATGTTCACGTTGTTGTCCTAGCTTTCTTCGCATTCGCACAAGCTTTCATTGTAGTTTTTAGTAAAACAGCTTAATTTGTCGATTATGCTTTTTGACAGCCCCTGCCTATACGTTTCTTCTTAACCAAACGTGTCAGTGAGGAGATGCTGCAATCCGGGTGTCTTGTTATACCGTACAGGTTTCTGCTTCAGTCCTCAAATTCGGTGAACAACCGGGATAGGTCGGGAATGTAAAGCTCGTACAGATCTGGAGCAGCAATTTCGTCACAAAAATGTCAAATTCTTCCATATTTTCGTGGATACAGCGGCTTCAAATAGGCTACAGTTCGTCATGCATAAACTGAAGGCAGAGCAAATAGACTTCATCCAACTTGTACAGGCTATACAGGCGTAATGCGGCTCCAAAAACAATCAAACAATATCATTGACAGAAATGAAAGCCAACAGATCTTTCAGCCACAGAAGCTGTTAGCCTGTTGGATAATGCATTATGAATTATGATCGCAGGAACCGGAATTGAGCAATGAGCAGAGAGGAAAACACAACATGGACCAAATATCTTAATAAGCGTCACTAATTTCATCATGACTCACACTGTTTTCACCTAGTTAAGATTATATATAACCAAAACAACATTCATCGAACATGCTTGTTAATTTGTGGAAGAAATATTTGCGACGTGCATCAGCATTATGCAAATATTGGCGCTAATATGCAAGAATTCTTGATATTTATTTGCTTACTGTAAAAGAGACTTTCTAAAAATGGGTCCCAGTGTGGAGCGGCATTCCACAGGGATCACTGTTGGGACCAATACTATTCATTATTTACATCAACGATTTAGTGGAACAGTGTAACAACGGTTCTGATATTTATTTATATGTTGATGATGCAAAATTATTCTCTTATGTTAAATGAGAAGAAGACTCATTTAGGCTTCAGAAAGACATAGGATTCAATGGATGGAAATGTGGTCACTTCGATTAAATACTACTAAGTGCAAGGCCATGAATTATGGCAGTATTTCAAGTGATGCTGTTGAAAAAAGTGAAAGTATAAAGGACTGGGGTGTAACATTTGATAATAAGTTAAAATTTGATGAACACGTAAATAACAAAATTAAGACAGCATATCAGACGTTAGGAATAATTAAAAGAAATTTTATTTATTTAACACCTGATAGCTTTGTTACTTTATATAAGACCATTAATGATACGTGCTCATCTAGAATACGCAGTTAGTGTGTGGAATCCTCATTACCTGACATTAAGCGAAAAACTGGAAAAGGTACAATTGGTTATAACCATTAAGAAATTACACTATGAAGG
>Ga0056115_1001561_pt1 | contig 11054 bp, 3 predicted proteins | sample WorMetOlspDAHAB1_FD_77007 | JGI IMG/M metagenome (GOLD analysis project Ga0056115, IMG submission 77007) | Marine gutless worms symbiont microbial communities from Max Planck institute for Marine Microbiology, Germany - Olavius sp. DAHAB.1 ... | reverse complement strand
GCGACGGGACAGACGTAAATGCCAGTACACTGTTTGATCATTAAGCGCACACCTATGTGATGTCTATGCAGTATTTTTTTGTAGTTTTTTAAAGTGTTTGTTAAACGAAATGTATGCTAAAACAGTATGTATACTCTTGTTACTGAAAACTACTTTTCTTAAATCTAGTGTACTTCTTATATTAATTATTTTAATTCACGTTATTCATTAGTTCTATTGCTTTCCTCTGAAAACCGTCATCTGTGTTGATCATGGATCATTCCGAAAAATGTATTGAGGCGTGATTTTGACAGGCCAAACACGTTTGTGGTTCGATTCACTTTGGTCGCATGCGCGATCAAAATCACTACGTTTCAGAACCAAACTGCACCGGGACCGGTCAAAATCACACCTTTAGCTTTACCAGCGACTGTTCCATATTTTCTTCATACTTCAAGTTACTGTGACTAAGTAAATGCGTAGGCCTACATCTAATTTTACTTTTTTTAAAGTAACAATAGGAACACGGTGTACAGTCATTTCGGACCTAAGACACTTCGGACCCAAGACATTTCGGCACTGGTGCCACTGCAAAAATTCGAGACACTTTGGCACCAAACACGTGGTGCCGAAATGTCTTGGGTTTGAAGTGTCTTAGGTCCGAAGTGTCCGTACATCAGGAACACACACACAGTACTGGATTGTCACATTTAATCACCAGTAATAATATTGAACAATGAACGCAGTAATCAGGCTCAGTAACGGCATTTAGGTCTGCCCCGTCGCCACATCGTCAACTCATCATGCAGTTTGTGTGGGAGAACATGTTACTTGTCCCGTCGTCAGGCTGTCCCATCGACCCGTCTCGTCATCAGGGCGACGATATGGCCGCCAGCTGCAGGAGGGATGCTCCGTCCTGTCTTGTCGTCGTCTCGTTTGTTTTTAGATAGACTGGTCACAGCTGTAATCATAATTTAGTGTATAGAGATACGGACCAAAGGTGCTTGCTCCTGTGTCTGTGAAGCTTGTTGTCTTTTGTCTTGTCTATTTTGAGAGCGCCCAACACGTCACCAGCTAATCTCATCGGAAAAGTGACAGTGTAACAGATGTTATGTTATAAATGCCAATTCATAACTAATAAACGCAGCTATCTGCATTCGTCTAGAAGTGCATGTAACTGTTCCATAAAATAGCTGGGTTAATGGTCAACATAACTGTAATCCTAACCCTCACTAACACTTCAGTTGCATACGCTTCTAGACTAGTGCCTAACCTAGCAATGAATTGGTTTTACTGTAATTCTAGACATACGGGTTAGGGTGGTAACTGCACAATTTGCCAATAAACACAACTCGTAGTCAGTCATCGCAGACTGGTCAACTCATGGTATAGTCGACTCGCCAGTATGTTATTTTCCATCAGCATCGTGTTGTCCGGCGAAATATAGAAATATACACCATATCCATAGGCTAAATATTGAAATTCACATTGAAATTGAAGCTTAAATCAATTGACCATATGAAATCTATGCTAAATATCAAAATCCTCGACAAAAATATTGAAGTTCAACCTACAATTAAAAGTTAAAATCTGTTGCCCATATACGAAATGAAATTCATGCTGATTGTTAAAATGGATTTTGGCTTAATTTCGACTTGGATTTTAAAAACCTTGGAAAGACTATAGTATATGTTTTATTTTTTTATAAACCTAACCTGACCCTAAACCTATCAAATATTGACGTAGTACAAATAGCCTATTTGTACTACGTCAATATTTGATAGATTTTGGGTCAGGTTAGGTTTATAAAAAATAAAACATATACTACAGTCTTTCCAATAGGGTGGTTCTCTACACAAAATTGCAATTTGAGCACTTACCTACTCCAAATTGCTCACCAAATATTTTGACAAGTTGACTAGTGTAAGAGTTGGTTTGTCATCAGATTTTCTGGTTACCTGATAAAAAGCCGCTAAATCTAACCCTGCCATGAGGCTTATTATAGGAAGATTCATGATAATAGGATAATTGGCCAACGAAACATAGCGGTCAGTCAAGTCGCAGAATGGTCAACTCGCAGAAATGTTTGATCAAAATTTTTGAGCAAATATTGTATATGTGGTTTTAGCTAGAGTACACTAATTGTATATGGGTTTGTGTAATGTGTAATATAGTGTCGTAATTCCATGATTTTTATGGATTCAGTCATTAGATTAACTAGTCTGCGATTTTATTGATGACAAGTTCCTTAGTTGGCAGATTGTCCGGTTCAGGTCAATGTTGCTAAATGGCCACTGAGTGCTGAGCCTGAGTGATATGTTGATTGATACATTGACTGACAAATTTACTTCCACAGCAGGAAAGAAAAACAGGATTACCAGAATTACATGACCGAATGAGAAATCCCATTATGTTTCAGGGTACACATTAGACAAGCTTACTGGATGATTTACATGAAACCAACTCAGTTACTCAATTTGTGGACTGTTCAGCTTCTTGTGCACTTGACTAGCTTGCCATGAACTGGATGACTCGCTGACAAGTTAATTTTTGAATAATGTTTAATGGAAATTGGGCTTTAAGTTGGGAGTTTGAAAAGTTTCACTCTGCAGCTTGACTGAGTATAGTTGATATATCAGCAGATCTTTTAGTTATTGTCAACAAATTTAGACTATTTCCTGCTGTACATAAGCACTAGCCAAAGCCACTGATGAACATTGATTGGGCACCACCAAAAGCACTTACTTTGCGACTTGCCGACAGATCAACTCAACTCGGACTGGATGTTTCATGGACTAGTTAATTCTTAGACTGCAAATTTTCAGAGATCACACTTAGAGCAATTATTTGATCCCAATTTTTGTCATATTTAGGTGAACATTTCCACACAGTGACTAGTGTATGATTTGACCTGTTTACAAAATGACTGACGTGAGTGGGTTTGTCAGTTAACGCCCCCCCCCCTCCAAATAACTGGTTACCTGTCTTCTGAGCTGAAGTAAATGAAATGGTAACTAGTTGATATAAACTTCTGGTGAGTGAAGTTCAGCACCACAAGTATAGCTGAAATAAGCACAAGTTACTGCAGCAAAAGCTCAAAAATGCCCAAGCATTTGCACCATTACATCATATTGGGAAACAGACGATTTGCTCAAAGTATCATTCGCGCATGCTTACATGATGATTCGCGCAATAACGGGGATGATTCGCGCGCTGATGTTGCTGATTTGCACAAGCAAGCTGTTATGTTGTCTAATATATTTCTTCTAAATTAAGATAAAATGTGTTATTCCGACAGAACTTGTCTCCATTCTGCCACACACTGGGTCATAACACAATTTCAGTTGTAATGCTTTTTATTATTCGATTTAAACTATTAAGCGGTAAACAATTATCACATTGACTTCAAATGATTCGTGCAATATAGAAGGTCATTTGCGCAATTCTATGGATGTTTCGCGCACTTGCGCGGATCATACTTTGCGCAAGACATCTGTAAAGTATCATATTGGACTCCCATATCCTTCTATGGACTTTTTCATTTAGCTGTAGCATGACATATAAAGACAGTTCAGTTCACATTGATCATTGTTAGTTATTGTATATGTATTACAAAGGTAATAAATTTGGCTGCATGTGTAAATGTGTTGTAGGAAAATATTTATTGGTGGATTAAGTTGGGATACTACTGCTGGTATGTAAACTTGCTAGTTTTTAATTGCACTCATGTAATTTTATGTCATAGCTTTTGTCCAATTGTTTGTAGTGGGAGATCAGTGATGATGAAACACTGCTATTGAATGTTCGTGATTTATATCCTCTAAGAAGTACTGAACTGATCTTACACTAAATTCATAAATTTTAATGCATTTTAGTTTGGTTGTTTCATTTGTAGATTTATTTATGTTCATACATTGTTCCATTTAGTAGTTACTATGGTGGCTACACAAAGACAATTTGTCTGTTATTGTGTTGATGTTTTTACACCTGCTGACTTATGAGTAGTGCGCTTAGTTGCATTTACCATTTTGCTGTAATGTTATCCTGATGGTTGACTTGTTTTACTGGAATACATTTGCACTATCTCTGAATCTGTGTAGGTGTAGACAGTTTTGTATTGTGCATCTGAAGTTCTGACCATAAAATATATTGACAGAATGACTAATGTGAACCAAGATTTTAACTGCTGATGACTTCTTCATTTGTATTTTTGATGCTTTCTTAGATATTTCCATTTCAGCAATAATATTCTGTGTCTCCTATGATTTAAATGAAAGTTTGATAAAACCATATACTGTTACATTTGTCATGTGACAAAACAAGTAGTGCGAGGACATTATTCAGCAAGGTGGGCGAGTATTGTGTTAAACCGCAATCAATCAGCCACTCGTGTGTTAAACAATAATTGCTATATTATCAGTGACAATTTCAAACTTAACCACAGTGTCACTTAAGGATGATGTATGTGTGGTGCCTGATGGAGATTTTGTGTTGGTATTACAGAAGACCTAAGAGAGCACTTTGAGAAGTTTGGAAGCATATCTGATTGCATTGTTTCTCAGGACCCATCGACTGGTCGCTCAAAAGGATTTGGTTTCGTCACGTTTTCAGATGATTCGGTTGTTGATCAGGTGTGCAGTTTTCTCGCATTTATATAGTTGTATGTAAAGTCGTCTAGCATCAATGTGTGGGTTCATTGAACAGAGTATGGCATCTATAGTCTAGACACCTAGGTCTACACATGGTCCTCTGTGGTGCATTCCAATGCTCTCCATGCCCAGCATGATGACAAATACACTGTCTCAAACAAAAAGTCCCCGGTTTATATTTTGAATAACTATAAAAGCTGAATCTATTTCAATATTTTTTTGTATACAGTATCCTGAGGAAATTTTACATAAGAAAATCATAAACTCGCCCACTTGCTGAATAATGTCCTCGCACTACTTGTGAAATGCAAATTTTTTTTGGTGTGTAACAGTTATTATTATACTATAAATGTCTTACTCCACAAAACAAGTATTCATATCGCCTCTATCTACTGTGTCTTGTCTGCAATGTTAAGTTAATCGAAGTTATAGTAGTCTTCTTCAGTAATAAGTGGGTGGTTCTGACAACAGCCGGTTGTTGTGTTTGTGTGGTCGACTGTCTGGCAAGTGAGATGAGATGAGTTGTTCAAAGTGACCTGAACACATGCTTCCAGTTTTATATGCCACTGTTCATTTGCATAATCCACCTTGCTCTGCTGGAAATCACTCACAGAAGAAACGATTTTAGCTCATTTTCTACTGTTGAGCACTGTTTAGTCTGTGATAATTGGAATTATTTGAAACAGATGTAGGTGAAAGTTACTTTGCATTTCACAAGGTAGTGCATATATATTATTCAGTAAGTCTTGGGGCATGTTTACAATTTACAAGATTCTGTATACCAAAATTTATTAAAATCAGTATTTTTGTGGAGTTATTCGAAATATAAAAGGGGGACGTTTTTGGGACACAGTGTATTTTATTTTCAATTGTAGTCCCTGCTCCATCAATGTTTAGCTCAAAACCAGCTGATGTCCAGCTGTGCTAGTCGGCCACACTTTCTAAATGATACTTAAAAACTTTTTAGATGCCAGTTGTCGTAGTCCATATGCCACTGTCGGTGCCTTGGCATATTCTGACTCCGTGGAGCAATACAAATCTGTAGTTGTGAATATTATATGAAACCACATGGAGAATATGCATTGCTATATTATGGTTATGTACTTGTTGTTAGGTGATCGGTGAGACCCACAATCTGCAGGGTCGAAATGTGGAACCACAGCGAGCCAAGCCAAGAGGCCGCGGTGGACCTCGGGCTGGTGGTGGCAGTAAGAAGTTGTATCTGGGAGGTCTGGATGAAGACCTGGCTGAATCTGATATTAGTGATCACTTCTCTGCCTTTGGAAATGTTAGCAGTTCATTTGTTTCTGTCATATTTTGATTTCATTTCCTGATGATGAATGTTGTGTCGGAGTAGTGCTGACTGATTTGTTATCCAGACCTGAGGGAAGTGAACACGTGCATGTTAAGAGCAATTGTTGGGTTTTAGTAGTTAACACACTCTGAAACTTGGTGTACTGATCTACAAAGTGTGCTGTGAACTGAATGTGATAATGTGTTACAGGAGAGACAATGGTCTACATTATTTTTTGTACATTATATGAGTGTTAAGTCTAAGTAAGATAGAAAGTGACGTCAATAACTAAGATAATCTAAAAGATTAATTCATAGGTGATGAACAAAGATGGCATAATCATAAATGCACGATTTTGTAGTTGGCAAATTGTTACCTGTGACAGCACTAAATTTACACTTTAAATTTGTTCCAAAACAGCAGCTAATTATCAAGATATTGTGTATTGTTACATGAAAGGTTTATTCATCTGACATAGTAATTACATGGTAACTAAAGAACAGTTTTTTTTACATTAATCTGCTGGTGTACATGGATGAATATAGTTTTGTTATGCTATGGTCATCCATTTTATTTTTCAAACTTGGCCATATGGCATGGTATTGTTAACAGGTAATTGCAGTGCAGAACACTGTTGTGCCCTGATGTCACCTGACTTCAGGTAATTCCAGCGCTGTAAGTCTGACTGAATAAGAAGAATAGATGGTATATGTGTGGTTTGTATAGACATTTTAAAGGAGTGATACAAGCTTTTTTTAATCAGTTATTTTCTATTGTTAACTATTCTTGGCATTTTACTGAAACACTTGTGTAATCTTGTGTGCTTTCTCATGATGATGAAAATACCGCCCCAGGCTGATGGCAGTGAGTGACTGGTTGTTCTGATGGAAAGCACTTTCAATTGTCTGTTTGTGGTAAATTTTGCATTGCTTGTTAGTTTGCACTTAATCACTGATGTTTTACATCTGTGCAGGTCATAAATGTACATTTGCCAGTTGACCGTGAGACTGGCTCGCGAAGGCCGTTCGGTTTTGTTGAGTTTGACACGGAGGCAGAAGCCGACCGGGCGCTAGCTGCTACATCTCACAGCATTGCAGGCAGAGATGTCAGTATTTTGCCAATGTTGCAACATTTTATAGCTGTATATTCGCACTGTATGGCATTAAATTCTGTACACTTTCATAACAAGTCATTTGTTCGTGTTATACCTGCATCCCAGAGATGACAACTGTACCGTTAGACATATCTACATGATGACTTATGTAGTGGTATTTCTGAGGGATGCTGATTGAAGTTAAGAAATAGGATAATTTTATCCAGTTAACAATATATATTTGAGTTTCAGAGTCTATAATTTGGTCCACTTGCTCCACTATAAGAGTGCAATTATGTGCAATTATGCATTATTAACATTGTGAAAACTTAAGTCACAAGTTCTTAGACAACTTTCAGTTTAACTAAAGACTCCTGGTTTTTTCACATTTTTGGCCATTTATTATGTACTGCAGTTACTTTGTTTTTTACTGTTTTTACTTTTCAGTCATTTATTTACTGGTTGTATACTGCTGGCATATCTGTGTTTGTTTTCTGTGTACCGACATTGACAGTGATCACTGTTGTGCCTGTCCAAATGTTCCAGGTTGATGTCCAGAAAGCCAAAGCAGACCAAGGTTTTGGCAGACGCGGTGGTCGTGGTGGTTATGATGGCGGACGTGGATATGGCGGGCGAGGAGGTGAGATTGACTTAACTGTTGTTCATGATGATTACAAGTGCAGATTGAATAATAAAACAAATGTTTTTGTCGTTTTTTTAACTATACATGACTCGCCAACTGTAAGTAACACACCAGGTCCATGGATATTTAATTTTTATGTTTTGGTGCATTTCGGTGTGCCGTGTGTAATGTGTATGGCAGAAAGATGCCTGATGGTTTAGTTAATAACTTATTAAGTGTACACACCGTATGTATCTAAAATGATATATGTTATTGTGATTGAAATTTGAATGTATGTTATTAAACTGCCAATATCACTACCAGTACTACGTTTGTACTTTGTATCATTAAATGCCAGTAATGATGACCTATTACAGGCTAGAGTACTGAATAGCCTTTAAGGCAAAATGAGGAAGATAAACCTCATCTGAACTGGCTTTGTATGGCTGCAATGTATATTTTGGTGTGCAAAATATTCGGTGTATTTGAGTGCATAGTAGGAAGTGTGATATTTTAGGTGGACGAGGTTATGGAGGCAACAGCTATAGAGGCGGTCCACGTTACGGCGGTTTTGACTGATTGCAGCAGATGACTGTTCAGTGCACCAACATTATCCAGACTTTCAGAAACTGGATTTTTCTTTAACACTTTCACATTCTGTTCGTTTTATTAGTGGAGTCGGCTTGCACTGTGTAAAGACAGGAATTGCTAAGTCTTTGACTGTTGATAAATGCTAAAATGCATGAACTGTTGCTGTCACGAGACTTGCGTGTAACGTACAGGGTTGTATACTGGTACTCTACCCTACCAAATCTCATGGAAATTGTATAGATATGGTAAAATTGTTCATCGTCCCTACAGTACATAGAAAATGTTCACTGACCCTTGCAGTCATTGTTTATGTGCCCAGTCCATTGTAGATAGTGTGAATGATGTTGCAGCAGAAGCATTGAAATTAGGTGGATAGATTTGTGTTCACCACAATACGAGTGATGCGACTGACAGATTTAACAATACTTTCATTATGGTAACGGGTTTTATTGCATTATTTCGCTAAAAACTTCCTACTGTAGTACTCATGCAAACAATACAATCAGTTTGTGTTATTGTCGTGAATTCATTTTCGGTGGGTACTGCGTAGGAGAGAATGCATGCGCATGCATTTTCGCATAATCCGTCATAAACATTTTTAATGTGGCCTAAATAATGTTAATCATTGCTAGGACCACAATTGTCCAGGCAGTAGTGATGAATGGTTATTGTAACTGTAACACACGAGTGGTATGAGTGGTGTCGCATCATTGACTAGCGATAACGAAAACACGAAAGCATCCGTACATTGGCTGTAGAATCGCTGCGGCTTATGCCGCAAATGGGACGTTTTAATCTGAAGCTACGAATCGAAAATTGCGTTGTAAAAATTGTACGATTGTGTATTGGGATTCAGTTTTTGTAGATCATTGGACGTAGGCCTACTCGGGTAGATACAGGGGGATGACTAGTCACACCCCGCCTCTGAGAGAAAATATTATTTACTACCGGGTATCACATCTCAGGCTACACTAATAGCAGATGAAACCGTTTGACCACGATCTGACTAAGCATCATAGTAAACTGTCCAAAAACCACTCATTTGCTGCTGTTACGGTGAGTTTTCACAAATGCATACAATTCTCCCGTAAGCCCACCCAGACCCCTTCAGTTCTCGTCGGATTCCCAGTCACCCCGTTTTAAAAAACAGGGTGACCACTTGTCAGGAAAACCTGGCAATGTCAGGAAATTTGCTAATTGTCAGGGTATTGTCAGGGAATAAACCTTGTCATGGAAAGGTTACCAAAAACTGGTTGTTGCTAGTTGATCTTGTCATTTGTTGCATAATGAAGTCATGCTGAAGTTCATATTCTGATCATTGACATTAACACTAGTAATACAGGCATGCTATGAGTGCCACTTAACGTGGGCAAGAGTGCCGCGTATTGTCAGGGAATTTTGCAGTGTCTGGAGATTTTGGTCACCCTGAAAAATACTAGATCTGCTACACTGCTACTGCCAATTGCACCACCGCATCTAGATTCACAGAAAACCAACGAATATTGACGAGCAATTATATTGCAACAAGACTGCATGCAGGTCTTTTTCCTTTTCTGTATACAATCAACAGTGAAAAGTGCCGGTACGCAAATGAGGCAACAGAAGCGATTTCGTTTACCGCGTCCAAAACACGCAATTTTATACAGTCGTTGGATATGTATTATTGTAAGGTGTACACTTGACTTACAGTGGGGCGACGCGTCGAGTTCAATGTCGCCACCTGTTCCACCAGGCGCTTTCTGGACTCGCTGCAGCTACCTGCCTTACGACTAATGCCTGGTTGTGTACGGCCACCTCGAAAACTCGTCGTACGATTCTCGTCAGGTGCACAAAACGCTTTAAATTGTTGCCGAAGTTAGTCCGCGTCCGACTGATGAGAATATACGAAGTTGGACACTCGTATTACGAGTGTCCAACTTCGGCAAAAAAGGTTTTGTGCAGCTGGACCTCAAGTTAGCTGGATTCGTACAATCTGCCGACGGACTCGGCATGTGTCGAATGTAGGCTTACGCTATTCAGACTCATTCAAGTGGAAGGGCACATGACACGCTACATGGTTTCAAACACAGTGTGAAAGACCACGTCATACCTTGCTGTTTAATATGCCAGTTTTTTCTTTGTGTGTTAATTTCGAGGAAAAAAACAGCTGCAGCTAGTGGCGGTTCATAAACTAAAAATCGATGGGCATGGCTCCATGAGGGCATGTGCATGCTGTGCCTCCAGTGGAGTCACGGGGCAGATCCACTAGTTATTCAAAGGGGGCCAAGTCACAGAGTCTTCGGATGGAAGTCCCCCAGTGGGGTTCTGGGGCGAAATACCCCAGAATACGAGGCAAAATGTTAAATTACTGTAGAAATTTTAACATTAATGATGGCATGTCTGATTCATTTAAGGCTACAAAGATGGGGGCCTGGCTGAAAACTGGGGACGCAGGCTGTGCCAGTGCTGAATTTTCAAAATTTTTGCTGGGTATCCGACCCTCGCCTTTCCTTTCTTTCCTTTCCCCTTCATTCCACTACTCCCCTTCATTCTCCCATTCCTTCTCTCCCCTTCCCCTTAGAAGTACGTCCGCTTAAATCCAGCTAGAGGGTCTGGGAGAGCGCTGCAAGATCCTCCAGCGGAGTCTGGGCCCCATGCAGCCAGTCTATTTTGGTGCATTTTTGCCTTGAAAACTGTTGCCATGACATGTCAGATTTTATGTTTTATGGGAATCAACTGACCAACTTTCTAGAAGTTTAAACAGTAATCGGAAATCTGGGGTGAAATCCTATACTGTATAGGCCACGCCCCCTTGTTATTACCACCAGTAATTGAACAGATTGGTTG
>Ga0056115_1001560_pt1 | contig 11055 bp, 12 predicted proteins | sample WorMetOlspDAHAB1_FD_77007 | JGI IMG/M metagenome (GOLD analysis project Ga0056115, IMG submission 77007) | Marine gutless worms symbiont microbial communities from Max Planck institute for Marine Microbiology, Germany - Olavius sp. DAHAB.1 ... | reverse complement strand
GCTGTCCTTCGTCACGTTTTCTGGTACGGTACACTCACACACATTCTGTCTGTCACCCAAGTCGATTAGGTATCGGCTTGGGAATGGAGCTTAGTCCCCGACCTTGGGTAAGCGGGCCCAGAATGAAACCCAGGGCCACGTCCTTGGGTCGGGGAAGCGTAAGTGAACAAGAAAATTCGTCTGTCGCGCGTGAAACTCTAGTAAGCGTACCTTCGTCAGCCACGATGACTACGTCAGGGGGCGGGGAGTTTCCTCCCCGCGCCTCCCCCGTACAGGCCTTTGCCCCCTCGGTCCGCAGTGAGAGTGCGGGTGGAGCTGTAAGGCGAACTTTACACTGGTTCCCTTAGTGGAATCGCAGAATAGGGGGACTGACTTGACTCCAGCGTACGCCTCTGGTTTGTCACCCCCGACGTCGGCTAATCGCGAGTATACCGGTACTGATGTCAGTCACTCAACAGTTGTAACTACTTGTGCCGATTTACCGTCACAATATGTGAAAACACATGTTAACTTAACACACCTGTCAAACATTAAACAGTCGGCACAGGGCACAATTCACACCACGAGGGCTGACATCGCTCACACAAAAGTCCGGCACACAGACTTAAAAGTAGACTGGGGTCAAAAGTCAACACATATTCAGGCAGGTGTGATTTCTTTGTCACCAATGAGGCCGGCAGAACAGCAGATGGTGCCACCTCGTGAACAAGTTAAAAACCCACAAACTCTGTTTGGAGCTACGGCTGAATTCGTGGCGTTATCTTCTCCAACACCTTCACAGCGGTCTACCTTTTCGATGCGGCCGTCTCATGCGCATCGTATCTTACCGCATCGGTCTGCGTTTTCTACGACAACGTTTTTGGGTACAGGGCGAGAAGTCAACGATGTCGCTGAGGCTAAGACGCAATCGACGACAACAACAACAGTTGGTACTGTGGTAGGTTATGACCGAAAGTCAGTAAGTAAAACGGGTCAAGTCAGTACGTAAGTCGGGTAGAGACACCCCCTCTTCCACTTTGTCGAGCACATATAGTGAAGTGGCGTATCTAACGGGAGCAAGGATACCTCCGTATGCACGGCCTGTACCCTTTATCCCCCTTGCGCCCCCGCCGTCCGCCCGTTCTAGGTCGCACAGGTCAGGCCGCTCAACCCTTTCGCACACCTCCAGAGCTTCACGTCTGACGTCAGCCTCACAGCATTCGCTCATTGTGTCAATGAACTCGTGCGTGATGTCCTGCGCCAGACATCCGAAATCGAGGAGCGCCGCACTCAGTTGGAGCGGGAGCGACTCGAGGCAGAACGTCAACGTGTCGAGGCCGCCGCCCAAGCAGAGCGCGATCGACTGGAGGCCGTATCAAGGCCGCAACCCAGCTCGAGGAGAGGCGTATCCAGGCGGAGCGAGAACGTCAACAGGCTGAGCGCGCAGCAGAGCGACAACGCATGGAGGCCGTAGCCGCCGCGGAGCGTGATCGTGTCGCCGTCGAGCAGCGTCAGGTCGAGGCCGCCATCGTGACGGAGCGAGAGCGGGTCGCAGCGGAACGTGAACGAGCCGCCGCCGCCTCCGCCGCTGAGGAGCAACGCATTCGAGCTGCCGCCGAGATCGAGAAGAAGCATGTCGCCGCCACAGCCGCCGCCGAGAAAGAGCGCTTCGAGGCCGTGATCAACGCGGAGCGAGAGAAGGCCGCCACTGCCGCCGCAGCCGAGAAACAGCGACTTACACTGTACCCTCACTGCCACCAGTGGCACTCTCACTTGAGCCTTTGCCTTCGGTGTCGGCCAGTAAGGCACAACCTATCATGTCACCACCTGTTGTCAACCCTTCTACCCCATCTGCCCCTGTGGCTACCCAACCCCACGCTGTTTTGGTGAAGCAGTTTCAACCGCCTAAGCCTTACTCTGGTGCCTCTTCCCGGAAGGGCTATCGCGAGTATTTCGAGCGCCTGGCTGCTGTCAATGGTTGGACCACAGCGGAGCAGAAAACAGAGCCACTGGCCTTGGCACTCGAGGACCCAGCGGGTGAGGTCCTGCGTGACCTGGATACTTCTCAGCCTCAGGCCTATAATCTCATCTGGAAGGCACTGGCACGTCGGTTGGGGAGCCTGGATGGTGCTCGCGAGGGAATGCGCCGCTTTGACTTCCGCCGTCAGGACGAGAATGAATCAATACTTACTTCGAGCAGGCCCTTCGCACACTGCACCGTGAGGCTTGGCCTACTGCCACCCCGGATCAGCGGACGCAGCACTGAAGCGCCGGTTCGAGGATGGCCTGCTGTCCTCTGACATGGTTCAGTTCCTGCGCCTACATGCGAGGGACCTTGACTTTCACGCCACGGTTGTTAAGGCGCGCCAATTTTCGGATGCAACGGGACAGGCCCGTAGTAAGAAACGGGTAAATTTTATTGATACCCACCCGAAAAGCCCGCACAGCCTGAGTGGGAACCCCTCTTGCAAGGGTTTAAGGAAATGACGGCCGAGGCCCTTCAGCCACTCCAGCGGGCTTTTCGTTCTCAGACGCAGGGTAACTCCGCTCGTCCAGCCACATCTACCCCACCTTCGTCGCACACTGCCACCCCACAGCTGAACCCGCCGCCGCGAGGGGCATGGCAGAACCAGCAGCCGCGCAAAATCAAGGCTTCCGGAGAGGAAATACCAACCAGTCCGACAGCGCGCGTGGTGGATTCTTTCAGCCGCATGGTCGGAACAACAGTCGGCCGCAGACGCCACCGAACTTTTCACGTGTTCAACAGCCGTTCCAGCAACGTCCTGTCACCCCGCCAGCGACCAATCGTCCACATCGTGGTCCAGGATGTTTCATCTGCGGTGAACGGGGTCGTCACAGTATGTTCCACAGAGCCGACCAGACTCAACAATCCAATGATCGTCGTCCGCCATCTGCTCGGGACAATGAGCGCTACCGTGAGACCACGTCGGGCCTGAACGCCAACGCTCGCGTCTTCACGCCATCTTCTGGTAACCAACGTCAGCCGTCATCTCGCCAGTCGGGAAACTCGGACAGGAATCCGGGGTCGGGCAACCGGGTTCCGCCGTTTGAACGCCCGACTTCAGCTTAAGCCGGCAGCTCGCCGCCACTCACAGCGCACAGCCATTTCTGCATGACGTCGACCCACACTTCCTGTCTCCCCTTCTCCTTCATTACGGGGATGACACTCCTTATATCCAGTAAGACTTGCCATTTCTCCTCGATACAGGTGCCGCTGTGAGTGTGTTACCTAAGGCTAAGCTAGAACCGTTGCTATCACGACCATTATCCACTTATGCCTGTCCTGAAACGGAAGAGAGTAGGAGCATCACGGCCTTCAGGGGACATACAGTTTCCGTTTCCGGCTCCTACCTCTTCCCCATTGATATACTAACTCGTAAGCTGGTACATATGTTCTATGTAATAGATTCGCCAGCTCCTTTCATAGCGGGTTTCGACCTAATGGTTGCCGCCCAGCTTATCATTTATGCCGTAGGCCGTATGGTATACATGCGAAGCCCTTCGACAAACACCCTTGTCTCTGCGTCACTCTCACTGATCGTGTCGGAGTCCACGGACGTCCACTCCCTTGATTCGTCCGTCCCACGGGACGAGCCTTCGCTTTCTACTTCTTGTGTCCAGGCCGCGCTCGAGCCCTCGGACCCTCCTCAACGCCTAGCCGTTGATCCTGTCGCCTCCCGTGACGACGAATCAGCTCCTCTCCCTTCCGTCCGCCCTCCTCCAGACACGAGTGACTCTGTCTCTGACGTCATGGAATCTGATGTCCCTGAGCACCTTCGCGTCCTCTTCCTCACCACTGTCGAAGAAGTTCACCTGTCACAAACTTTGGCCTCGGACTCCAAAGATCTCTTGATACGGCATCAAGATACGTTTGCCAAGTATGCTACTGGCATTGGCTTCTGCAACATATTGGAGCACGATATCGATACGGAGGACGCGGCTCCAATACGGCAACCACCTCGTCGTCCCCCTCTAGCCTCAGGTACAGCCGAAGATGACCTTATACAGGAGATGCTGGCCGCAGATGTCATCGAGCTTTCGGACTCGCCTTAGGCCTCTCCCGTTTGCCTAGCCAAAAAGCCAGTGTTACTGTACAGGTTTTGCGTGGATAATAGGCGAGTAAATGAGGTCTCCCGTAAAGATGCCTATCCCATCCCTGATATTCAGGATGCTTTTGATAGTTTACGGGGGGCCAAATACTTCGCCACCATAAACCTCCTGTCTGGCTATTGGCAAATAGGCATGACGAGCAGGGCCCAAGAGAGATCGGCATTTTGCACCCGTAGGGGCCTCTACCATTTTAAACGCATGCCTTTCGGGTTGTCGAACGTCCCAGCTACATTTTTTAGGCTCATGCTCCGAGTATTGAGCGACCATCTGTGGCGCATCTTCCATTGCTACTTGGACGACGCGATAATCTATGCCACATCCCGGCGGGAATTGTTAGAAAGGCTCAATACAGTACTCTCGTGCCTCAAAAACGTCGGTCTGAAGGTCAAGTCCTCAAAGTGTACGCTCTTTAAAGAGCGCATTTCTTTCTTAGGCCATATAGTGTCGGCCGAGGGCATCGACCCTCAGGAAGAAAAGATACAGTCCATCCTCGATTGGCCAGTGCCAAAGTGTGTCCGCGATGTCATAGCTATCTTTGGGCTCGCTTCATAGTACAGAAAGTTTGTCAAAGATTTTGCTAGCATCGCGGGACCACTTTCTGCACTGACCAAGAAAGGAGTTCGTTTCTCCTGGCCGCCAAAGGCGCAGGAGGACTTCGAGCACCTCAAGCGTGCCCTCACCGAGACAGTAACACTGGCTTATCCGCAGCCCGATCAAACGTTCATACTTGACACCGATGCGTCGGGTGTGGCGATAAGCGCGATACTGTCGACCACGGTGGACGGCATAGAGCGTCCTGTCGCTTTTTTTTCGCGAGTTATGAACGTTTTTCAGCGTAACTACTGTCCGACTCGGCGGCAGCTCCTTGCGGTGATCGCAGGCCTCCAACATACCGCACCTACCTCGTCAGGGCCACAGTCATTCTGCACATCGACCACTATTCACTCAAATGGTTGCGTACGTTCAAAGGTCCCGATGGTATTTTGGCGAGGTGGATAGAGACCTTGGCCGAATTCGACTTTACAGTGCAGCATCGGCCTGGCCGTCTACATTCAAATGCTGACGGATTGTCCAGCCGTTCTGCAAACAATGTTATAATCGGCCAACTCACATTCCGTGGGTTGACGAGATGGAAAGTGCTGATGCCGTCGTCGGCCCTTGGTCGGTCCGTCTCCTCGAGATTACGCCTCAGCTGACGGATGACGAGATAGCCCAGATGCAGGACGCAGATGAGGTACTTGGGCCCGTCAAATATGTTATCTCAGGGCTACAGTCCTACCCTGTATGATTTGCACCCTGCCTTTGAAAGGCCGACAACTTTGGTCCTTGCGTCCGACCATCGTCTTACAAAATCAGGTTTTGGTCAGGCGGGATGGAGATGCCGTTCAACTGGTGGTTCCGCAGTCTCTACGCAACCAGCTCTTCACTCATACACACGCTGGCCCTCTTGCAGCCCATTTGGGCCCTCAAAGAATGCTCGCGCAACTGCGCCGCCTCTACTACTGGCTGGGCATGCGCAAGGACGTCGATGCCTGGTGCAGGCAATATGAAGACTGTGCCACTAGCAAAGGCCCTCCAAATCGTCCGCATGGCCACCTTCGCAAGGTCTCCGCCGGAGCACCGATAGACCTGGTCGCTATCCACATCCTGTCTAGCCTACCTGTATCACTCGAGGGCCACAAGTACCTCCTCGTCGCCACTGATTACTTCTCTAAATGGCTTGAAGCTATACCACTGTGCGACGCATAAGCATCAACATGCATGCGGGCACTGTATAACGCTTTTTAGCCGTTTTGGCCTTCCTCGCCAGCTACATAGCGACCAAGGCAGTAATTTCGAAAGTAAATTGGTGGCCGTGCTCTGCTCAATTACCGGTATTAATAAAACACGTACCACACCGTTTCACCCTCGGTCTGATGGCCAGACTGAGCGGGCGAATCGGACCATCTTGCAGATGCTTTGCGCCTCAATCGACCAGCAACCCGAGTCTTGGCCGGACCGCTTGCCTGCACTGATAGCAGCCTATCGTATGACGCCGCATTCGGTGACAGGCATTAGCTCAAATATGGCCATGCTCAGGCGAGAGGTACTACTGCCAGCCTCATCTATTGTACAGCCTCCAGAGGAGCCCGTCGCAGTCTCTACACCTTTTGCGGCGGATTTTCGCAAAAACATGCGCGCTGCGCATGCGTCGGTTCGTGCGAAAACACAGAAAAATTACTTCGACTGGTACGTCAAGGGGCCCCCGTTCGCCCTAAATCAGCTTGTGTGGATCTATTGGCCATGACCTTTGATTCGCCATAGGCTTCGCAAGTTAACGAGGTCATGGACGGGGCCTTGGCATATCGTGGAGTTCAAAACAAGCATCGTCGTCGTTGTCCAAAACGTCAAAACAAACAAGAAGCAGACGGTGCATGTGGACCGCTTGGTCCCATGTCACAGCCGATTGCACGACGAGGCCGAAGAAACATCGGTTCCTACGCCGGCTCGTCCACGTCGCAGCTCCCGTCAACCCGTAAGGTTACGGGACTACGACCTCAGCTAAAGCATGTCCCAAAAGCTATCTTACTCTAGGGTAGAGCCCAGCTCCCTTAGTAGTGTTATATCAGTAGGGCTGGTGGTTTCTCATTCAACTACCGGTTCAGGGGGACAACCGGAATAACCCCAAACAGCTGTACAAGCTGCATAGGTTCAAAGGCAGTATTGAACCCGTACATTGTGGGTGCACCCCTTAAACCCTCCGGTACATTAGGGTAGGCCGTAAAAACCCAAGTGGTTGGGAAGATCCAATGGCAAAACTCCTAGGTTGTGGGTACCCTCGTAAACCCTCCCGGCTCGGAGTTTCCGGTTAGACTTCTACCCCGGGTTACGTTAAAACCCGAAGGTTGGTTTCCCAGAACCAACTAAAAAATAAGTGAGGGCTATTTAGAGGTGCCTGCCGAAATCCTCTAGGTTGTGGATAACCCCAGCGAAAACCCTCCTGTGTGTGCAGAGCGGTTCATGAAACTCCTCTCTTGGGTGTTGGGTCACCTAGCGAGACCCAGATGGTTTTTCTGGCCAGTTAGGCATTTTCTAGGCTTAAAAACCTAGAATACCCCAATCAGTAAGGGAGCTGCCCCTTTCTACTTAATTCAATTTTCCTAAGTTATTTGATTTACCGCAACCGGTTACATTTAGTTGTCATCCACCTACTACATCGCATACTTTTTCATCACCCCGTATTTTTCAGTTTTTCAGCGTGTACCGATGTTATACGCACGTTTCTTAGTGTATACATATGATGTACACGACGTTTTAGTGTACCCGTATGTATTTGACTTGTACATTGCATAATTGCATGTTTTACCCCCATTTTTCTACATTTTGCGTGTACGCCAACAACATATTACGCACCGTGTACATACTGGAAGTGCATTATCTACTGGACACTGGTGAAATATTATCACCATGGTTTTTCAACTGGATTTGAATATACACTGGAGATACATATGGTATACGAAAGATTTTCACTGGATTATTAATTCAACGGTACAGGTATACACGGGGCGACTGAAAACGCGAGACCTGACATCGCGAGACTTGTTTCATTGTGCGAGTAAAAGCTCAATAGGCTACAAGTTAATATTTGCTGCAGGGAGTATTATATGAGCTGCGCATCGGTTGTATGTGTGTAGTTTTACTTAATTCTGTTTAATTATTCTACGTGGCCAGTTATGCCTACCTGCGACAGACTAAGTGGGCTGTTTGTGAAATCAGCGTTTGGGCGCACTATTAAATAGTGATAGAGAGATTGATTGATCGATCGCTCGATATCTAGTCCTACGCTTTCCTGGTCATCATTGCGTCGTCTTGTATACCATTGACGATTCTACGTCTTTCAATGAAACAGGATAACGCACCGGTTAAAGCACAGTCATATAGTCATATATTATTCACGAGCAAACACCGTCAACAGCACAGGTATGTGTTAGCAGATGGAAATGTAGCAATAATAATGCTGAAGGTCTGCACAGTAATTTGACACAGTCTATTATCTAGGAAAAATCCCGCCACTGACGCCTCCTCAAAGTCCGCCATCGCACACGTCGTTGCGAATTGCGGCACCAGCTGTTGTACTCGTTGGAACACTTTCACGCACAGTTCAGTCGTTTTCCTCGACATCAAGGCGTAATACACTGGGAAGGGGAAATCAGCGAAGAGGACATGGTGCCGGGTTGTCAGGTCTCGCGATGTCAGGTCTCGCGATTTCAGCGCCCCCGTATACACCTATACTTCACAGGTGTACAGCCTCGAACATTTGGTTATACATTTCCCATGATGGTATACTCTGTTATTATTGCCTTGACATGTCATACAACTGGTATACATTCCGTTTATTGGTACAAATCAGCATGTTGTGTCTATACTACATCCCCATTCGTATACAAGGTATAACAACGCTTCACGAAGCGTAAAACATCCCTTTTTAACTGTTTTCGGTCCTACTTGGCGGGTTGCCGCCTGGCCCGTGTTACGCCCCCATTAGGGATTCGCAAACAGTGACTTAAAACTAAGCATTTCTCGAGCCTTTAGCGGACGCCCGTCTTCGGCCAAGGACGAGCTTCTTCTGACGGCTCGACTATACTTAAACTAAAGCAGCTGTAAGCTCATGTGTTACTCCGTTATACTTTCAAACTGTTTAGTTTTTTTACCTTCAGTAAAGGTATAACTTGTATACAACCTCCTGGTATACACGCGACGTCCCATATCGTGTGCAGAGCGTACACTTATTCGACATACTCATCTCTCTTCTCATCACTCACATTACGCGTATATGCCGCCTTGCCGCGTGCACACTTCTCTCTTCTCAAACGTACACATCACTCAAACACTACGCATGCGATACTTTGCACGTACATACTTACCCCTTCGTAGTGTCTCATCATTTTAATCACTTTTAACTGTTTTTTATAACTTTTTATAACTGCGAGTGTTTCAAATAAGCGAGTTTCAGAACCACCTAAACCTACACTCGCGTAGTGAAATTTCGGATTCTAATCAATACTACACTTGTAGTGTTTTTTAATTCATTGTATAACTTTGTAATCAGTGCGAGTTTTTGGACCACCTATACCGACAAAGGTGTCGCCTAATTTTTGTAATATTTCTCATAAAACAATAAAAACACAATGTTTGTTGTATTCAGTGTGTGAATATATCCAGTCAGCGAGTTGTAATAACCACTTTATCTACACTTGTGTCGCATGATTATCGTACTGTTCACACGTCATTATTGTACATAACGTTTTTGTATACCACTTGTATACATTTTTCATAATTAGTAGGAAACACGCTTCCTTATATTTAATTCCCTTATAAATTTATTCGTTTGCTAAACCCAATCAGGGTTAGGAGGCTTCGGCATTTAAATATTGCGGATTCTCGTAGCGCGAACGAGCGTAACACTGCCCTTTTCACATTTTTCTCGTATAACATTGCATTTTCTAACTCGATTACCTGTTAATGCATATTCACTTTTTATTTGCGCATAACCAGCCACCCTAAGGACGTATGGGTACGTAAGAGCTCGGTTAGGATTTTTACCACTTTTATCTGTACATATGTACTGTTTTCTTATCTATAATTTGCGCGTAACCACGCATATAAATGCGGTGGTTAGGACTTGAATCATTGTAAATATACTATCTAATTTCGAATCATTTTCCCACGAGTAGTGGACTCATCCAATCTACATCTTGATTACATCGTTTAATCATTTTTTCATAAGAGTAGACGAATTCTCTCTACTTTTTCGTATTATACTGTTTATTAATATCCAACTCCATATTTTCAAGCCGATACGATAATGATCGCACTAAATTTATTACAAATTTATTGGTAAACATGTCTTACTCGACATGAAATTTTATCACCCATTCCCCCTCCTTGGGATGGTTGTTTTGGGACGTGGTGCTGCCGAGATTTGTGTCCATGTGACAGGGAATGTTCGGAAGAAATATGATTGCTGATGATTGCTGATGATTGTTGAACAATGGTTTCGGAACTTGTACAAGGAATATTATGCTATTAGTGCTTCATCAATACTCTGGAATTAATATATCACTCTACTTCGTACCGACTTCACATACGTCAACTGTCCCGGCCGCACACGAGCCGGTGACGTTTTACTACTCTGACGACGCTCTATTGTCGTCCTGTCACGGCCGCGCACGAGCTCGTGACGTCCGTCGCTCGTAATTCTGCCACGGAGTCGCGTCTCCGTTATTCGTCAACTGTCGTGGGTTGGACACCGCTTTGCTTCCTCGTTTCGCTGTCCCGGTCGCGCTCGAACCGCGACGTGCTCGATCCTTATACGTCCTGGCCGCGCTCGAGCCATCGACGACCGCCTTTCCTCTTCTTCTGCGGTGCAGCCACGCCACGTCAGTCCGTCAACTTGAGCGACATCATTTATAGAACAATTCGAACTTAGCCATCTGTCGGTGCGCGCCCTTCAGTCGTAACAGTCTATCATCTGAAGGACAGCACAGTCAGATAGCCGTTAGCCGAGTTTGCCTTAAGAGCAGTTGATATTCGGAGTCGTGATTTGTTTGAGTTTGTTTTGAGCAGAGCGATGGACGCTATGCTAAATTGGACGGTAATAGGCAGCTCTCGTAGATTTCATCTATATATAGAGCGTCGTCAGAGTAGTAAAACGTCACCGGCTCGTCATCTAGCAAAGCGACGGACGCTTTTGTTATAGTAAATTATTGGAAAAGCGCTGGACGCTTCTCGCAGTCGCAGCCATCGTCGAAGAGAAGGGAAGTCTTGGATTCCGAGGAGATATCCAGCTGAAGTGATGACCAAGTCCGTGATGACCCAGTCCGCGATGACCCAGTCCGAGAAGACCCAGTCTTTTTCATTAGGCCTTTAGAATAGCCATCAAAATTTCATCAGACACTCGTATAT
>Ga0056115_1001559_pt1 | contig 11055 bp, 6 predicted proteins | sample WorMetOlspDAHAB1_FD_77007 | JGI IMG/M metagenome (GOLD analysis project Ga0056115, IMG submission 77007) | Marine gutless worms symbiont microbial communities from Max Planck institute for Marine Microbiology, Germany - Olavius sp. DAHAB.1 ... | reverse complement strand
TGATCAGTAGAGAGCGGAGATCAGCATCCATGTTGTTGCTTGGGATGTTGCACTCGAAATGATGATGAGGCGATTTTGAGGCCGTCTTTTATAGTGTGGGGGCGGAGGGTGATGGGGCCTAACAGGCTCGTTGCCTGGCAGAGACAGGCGGGCATGTCCGAACTTGTTCGCTTCGTCGCCGATATGGAAAAAAATCGATATGGCAGATCGCTGTGGCGTGTCAGCACATTCGTGCGACGTTGTGAGTCACAAAGTGCGATAGGCTAGGTGGAGGTTACCGCTAGAGGTGTGGCGACGAGAAACGACCTCGCCGATCGTCTTTGATGATTTTTTCGCTCTCGCGTTCCAACAGGGGATCGGCGCGACGCGACCGGCGGGAGGGGTCTGTCGGTCAGTCGGATTGGTGTGTTTGAAAATTTTGGGTTGACACGTGGATCATAAAGTTCTAGTGAGAAATAGAGGTGTGGGACTCTGAAGTAAACGCGAACCGTTAGCGACGTTCGTGTTTGAAAATTTTCGTTTTGTGACAGAGCGATGGCGAGAAACGCAGTCGGCGCTCGTCTTTGAGGATTTTATTACCTTTCGCCGATGCCGCCGGTCTGGTACGCTCGGTCGGCGACGTGGGGCGTGGCGTCGAGAAAACCCTCTACGCTCACCGCGTTTGGTTACGGGCGCGACGCGGAGAAACACGCTCGTCGGTCGTCTTTGAGTACTCGGCGGTGAGCGGCGACCGCGTTTGGTCGGTGTTAATTTCTTTACACAGACCGGGCGCCGCGGTGGGCTCGCACGCGCGGAGGTGTGACGACGAGAAACGCCCTCGCCGATCGTCTTTGATGATTTTATTGCTCTCGCGTTCCAACGGGGGATCGGCGCGACGCGACCGGCGGGAGGGGTCTGTCGGTCAGTCGGAAGGACGTGCGACGGACACGCGAGGTCGTCGCGGGTGAGACGCGATGGTCGCGGAGGGGCGCGCGCTCCCTCCCCTCCCTTCCTCCCTTTTAGGGTTAGGGATAGGGGTAGGTAAGGGTTGGGAGGTCGTACTAAAGTATGAGATCAGGGGGAGGTAGGAGGTCGTACTATAGTACGAGATTTGGGGAGGACGTGGTGTACCAAAACGTCACCCTTTGGGTACCAAACATTGGAACCATAACATCTCTCCGGGAAGGTTTTGGCGGGAACAGTCCTTTGTCCTGATAGCCGCCTTTAGCTTACTACTCACGACCACTGTGCACTGTCTTACTCAGACAATGCAGCTAGTGTGGGAACGTGTTGGGTGCTGCAAGCCCAGCCATACAATGCCGACACATTGTCCAACAAAGCGTAAAATTCGTAAAGTTCCATAAAGTTCCGGAACTTTTCCCAATCGTACAGTTCGTACGGAACAACTATGGGTAAAAGTGAAGCAGATTTGCGGTTTAAAAGTTTATTTACAGTTTGCCAGAGACGCCGAGGATTGTCAGATGATGAAGAGAGCAGTTCGGAGAAATATTGCTTTTTGGCGTCAAGGATGAGATGGTGGTAATGATTCCGGAGAGATTTAAATTTAGATCAGTGAAGAGCAGAATGAGTGCGTTTGTAGATAGATTCAGCATGGCGAAGAGTAGTTCTGAAAGCGCCAATAGTGTAAGAAAACCAGGGATTAGACTTGGACTTAAAGAGCTGGAGAGTTGTGTAAAAGGTTCGCGGATAGACTGGTAATTTTAGTAATGACGGGAGCATGATTATCAAGAAGTGAAGACAGAGTGCTATTGTATGCTTTTAAAGGCGACGAAGCAGGTCAATGGAAAAATCCAAAATTTGACCCAATACCCTTAACGGATATTCACGAAAATTGGCATGCGTGATTATGTCCTGGACGGCACCCGGCGTGCAAAATAAGGTAGCGATCGGTTCAGGGGTTTCCGCTTCCCAAATACGTGATTCTGCCTTTTGATGTGAGTAGTTTTTACGTTGGTTTTTTTGGGTTCTTCAATAAGGCTACAGCCTACATCCTTGAACGGATTTTTACGCAAAATACATCAAAAGACGTCCTCCCGGGTAATGAATTGCCTTTTGGGGGTCACGCTGACTATATTTAATATTTCGACCCTTAAATTCACGAAAAACCGCCATTTTGGGGATCGATTTTCAGTGGACTTTTTGCGGTCGAAACATGCTTTAACACTGGGGTGCTCCAATATAAAAGTACCCTTAATCGTCGTCGTAGCCCCATAAAAGTTGTATAGTGAATATAGTGAATAAACAATTTGGAATCAACAAATTGTTACGTGTGGTTTTGAGAAAAAAACTATTTTTCGCCTATAACATGGCTTAATCTTCGTCTTATCGCCCTGTACAAAGTGAATAGGTACATTATGGTCAGGGATTTCAAAAATGTGGACTATTTTTGCCCCCCCCCCTTAACAGGTCACGTGATACGGCTTATGCGCAGTGACTGTTACCGATAGCAGATATGCGATCAAATTTAGTCATTCATCACTCAGTAACCGATAATATTTGGATGACAAAAATTGGTGTGTGGGTCCGGCATGCGAGTCACTATGAGAAACATTGTCAAGGTCAAAAGTTCAAGGTCACAAGATCGCGCGACGTAGTAGCACAAAAACGTAAAATATATCCAGTAAACGTCACTTGGTAGTAAATTCATCTGTCTTATAGGTAATCGAGGGCGCCGGAGCGTATGTCGGGGTCTGATTTTTTACCGGAAGCTCCTGAATAGCCGTTTCTGCGCATGTGCGGTGAAAAAATGCTCAAAACTCCCTTATATTGTTGTCAAATCGTCACAATCTTAGCCCCTTTATAAGAAATCATGGTCGCTGAACACGATGGTGATGGCAGTTTTCAGACCGGAAACAGAATTAACGTTATTTCTGCGCATGCGCACTAAAGAAATCGCCAAAACGTGGCGAAAATGTATTCCGACAGAAGAGTTTTTATATTGTCACAGAAAATCCGGTTCGCCAAAGGGAATGGCGAGGTCAAACTTTTGACCAGAAGCTCCTAAGTAGCCATTTCGACGCATGCGCAGTGCGCTTGTCGTGTTGTCAAATCGCTAACATTTTAAGCAGTTTATAGGCAATCGCTGTGGCAGAACATGACGATGATGGTAGTGTTTAAACTAGAGATAAAATTAATGCTGTTAAGCATGCCGACTCTCACCATACAGTCCAGAAATTGTAATAAAACAGCAAATATAAATGTAAAAAACTTCACAGTATAAAAAAAGTCTTTAAAGGGGAAACGGCCTACAACACACAACTAAAACAGCAAAAATCACGAAGGTGCTATTACTTAGGAGCACGTTGACATTAAGGCAATGTGTTGCAAAAGTTATAGCACCTTTGTGATTTTTGCTATTTTAGTTGTGTGTTGTAGGCCGTGCTGCCTTTAAAGATTTTTTACGGTGAAGTTTTTTTTACATTTATTAACTGGTCAAAGACGGAGATCCAAGTTGTTGGCGTTCATGACTGCACAACCACTGTGCAAGTAGTCGGTCGTGACGTGGAGGTGGTTGAGCGATTCACATACCTCGTGACACAAATTTCCATGGACGGCAGCTGCGAGGCGCATTTCTATGACTCGTGACTGTATGAGAGCCCTGCATCGCCACATTTGGTGTTCGAGCACCACGGTAGCGGCTGCCGAACGCGTATGTGCTCCTAGTCCTCCTTTACAGAGCTGAGACATGGTCACTTACTGCTTTCCTCGAGTGGTGTCTGAGACGACTTTTGCGACTTTCCTATCTACGCCAAACGCATATCCACGACCTGCGGGGCAGAGGGGCTCTTGTTGCCCCGCAGGTCGTGGATATGCGTTTGGCGTGACCGAGTTATCGGTCACGTGACCCAATTTTGTGTAAAATCAAAGTCACACTGGCACATAATGCACACAGCAAAATATGGCCTAACTAATGATCGCATCCACTTCATACTTGGGAGGTAACATTTGAGCCCACAACCTGCTTGCCATGGCAACACCGTTTGTCTGTCAGGGGGGGGGGGCAAAAATTCTGAGCTTCGTGCTTGCGATTCGTAATGTCCTTCACCTTTCGCCAGGAGACAGGGTAAGTAGCTGGGCTATTTTAAAGTTTGACTCTGCATACCCTGAACCTGCTTAGGCTTGGTAGTCTCTCTCGCCATCGGGCTTAGTATTGGATAAACAAATTCCAACCAAACAGCTTTTCGGGTCAACCAGACGGCACCGCCACACCAAAGCCCTGATTTACCGGTGCCTCTCTGAACTTGCTGTTGCTCAGAACTATTTGTGAACTAAAATTTTGCCTGTGTGCGAAATAAGAAGTAGAATAATTATTTTTAAAAACTGAAATAGCTCCTGTATATACTGTACACTGTGATTCAAAAAAGACAGCCTATTCATGTCGATAACTTCGCAAAATATGAATCGATTTTCAAACTTCTTTCACTGATATACTCAGCACAACATTTTCTACAAAATGATCACTACACACCCCAGCATATCTTAAAGACGTAGCTTCACTATATACCCCGTGAAACCGTGATATTTCAAAAATAATATGAATAGTGAAAGATGTTGTATTGAAGATATTTTTGCGGATTCACTTACTAATTTTTTTCGTAAACTTATAGTGTCAATAAAGCATTATAAAATATCATCTGGTATTAAATATTCTGGCGTGACCTAATTTAGGACGTTCATGAGCCACAAAGCTGCGATATGCGTAAGTATAGCAATGACGTCAATCCACACTTTCTTTGGACGGAAATTCATTAAAAATTCTCTAATCCCATTTTTCCCATTTTTTCAGTTCAGTTACAATTTTATTGTATACACTTATTTTTACTTCAAGCACAGTAATTGATGAAGTCACAAATCTGGTGATGTATAGAATGTTTAAAATTAACTAATAGTACTATAATTCTTCTTTTATAGACATTTTTTATGCGAAAATGTTATTTTTTGACCAGTTTTAATAAGATTTTATTGATAAACACGAGCAGTGTTTTTGGAATTTATACGATTTTTGAAACCCTACGGTTTCACAGGATAGCGCAACAACATTTTTAACGTAAGGCGGGATATGTAACTATCATTTTGTAGCAAATTTTGCGTTGAGTCTAACAAAGAAAGAATTTTGAAAATCGGTGAATATTTAGCGAATTTATCGACACGAGCATCGTGTTTTGTTTTTTTTACTTACAATGTACATTTACTTACCTGTGTCGCTATATCACGAAATATGTCCAAAATCTCACGTGAACAAAATTATATTTCAGTGAGTACAGAGGTGCACCTCCAAAAATCATCATTTTCACTTAAGTTGTTGGCCTTTTACAGCGACAGACGACCGAAGGCATTGATGTTTCTGTTTGATGTTTCGTCCAGCCATTTCAAGTCTTCAGTGATATGATGTCGCGGCTCTCATTTTGTATTCTAGTGGTTTGTTTTGTATACGGGAGTTTTCATACAGTGTTTTTATGAAACGCAATTATCAAAATTCTGTCATGCAACTCGCAGATAGAGCGCCAAAGATGGCCAGTTTTTTGGGACAGCGTAGTTGTCTGTAATGCTCGATTGTTCATTATTATGATTAACTGTGATTGCAGGGGTCAACAGAAAAAGCCGAAAGACGGTCGCCAGAACCGCAGAAGAAACGTAAGAAGTCGTTCAGTGGGAATGGTGACGACGACGAGAATGGTGTCGAGAGTTTGGACTGGTGGACTAAGTACCACGCTTCAGTCGAAACTGCTGTCAAGGTTGCAACAGCACGTTTTACTTCAACTCAAAAAATATACTCATACAGAATCATGGGCTGTACCGGTAGTACAAGGTGTTGTATAAGCCATGGGCCAAGTCAATGGGAGATGGCGATTTTTGACCATCCACAGCTCCGAGACCCCTCAACGGATATTCATGAAACATGAAATATATAACTATTCCACTGCAAGATTTCAGGGGTATGTCGACGTAAATGGTTTTTGCAAATAACCAGTTTAACGAAACTCCTTTTCTTTCTGTTCTCTTTCGACGCATCCTTACACACACAATATGTCGTTATAGAAGGATATATCTTCTAGAGGTGAAAGAGATACAGTTTTATATTTGATCATCTCGTCCTCCCTCAAAACAACCACTGAATAATTAAAAGTTTTAATAGATTAAAATCCAACTGTAAAAAGTGAGATTTCAGTTGTCGCTTAAAGACAACAGCGCCGACAAGAAGTCGTAAATGCAGAGAAATAAAGAGTTCCAAGCTGTGTGACGGAAAATGGGAAAGGGTCGCTCGGTGGCTAGTTTGGACGAGTTCTGGGAATGGTGAAGGTATGGATGTTGTTGACAGAGCGGCGTAAACAGTACAATGAACTACAGATGAATGAACAATGTCTCGTAGGTACATAGGACAACCTCCAGTATTGAACTCTGTACTTCACAAACAGCCAGTGAAGCTTGAACAAATCTTTAGTAGTCCAGGCCCTGACCAGGACCCCGTATACAACTCATCCGCAAGAGATTTTGAAAATTGATTTGAATTACTGGCCCATGTACCTTCAAATATTACACAGGTGCTTTTTTAAAACCGGCTGCGACTAGCCGCCAGGGGGAGAAATCCAAGATGGCTGCCGGTAGCCATGTTGAAAATACAAATTTCAACATACGCATCATAGAAACACGTATAATACGTCGTTCTATGGGTTTTTTGGTGCGGTGAATTCATTTATGATATTGTTTACATGACTGATTTGAGGCCAATTTCACATGATAAGCTCAAGGTCAAGGTCAAAAAAATATCAAAATATTCGCATCCCTCAAAAGAAAAACTTTATTGTCAAGTTGTACCTTCTTACCACAAACTTGTGGTAAACGTACCTTTCCATCCAACTGCAAGACTGAAGCTGAATGGATCACCTGCGAGTGATTTGACACTTTTCGATAACTAACAAGAGGAGGCAGACTGTCGCATAATAGCTCCCGTGCATTGGGCAGTTATAAGAGGCTGTGATAGAGTGGCTGTGGTGTCCAATGATACAGATACAAATGGGCACAAAAAATGCAGCATTTACGTGCAGACCTACAAGGTTTCTTACCGGTTCTCTCTGAAGCAGAACTTTATCAAGCGCAACAGTACCTTGTCCATGTATGGGCAGGTGCGAGAAGCAAACCCACAGCAACTACCTTTGATCAACTGAGACTCGAAGTCCACAGGCAATCAGTGGTAGGGATAGAAGAACCACCCACATCCAGTGTCATCCGTGGACATTTGATGAGGGCGTTTTATGTGATACGAAATGCCTTGACGTTGCTAGTGGATGCCAGTCACTGCGACGTAATTCCAATTGTACTAGGGTGCATATTGAGGTCTGAGAAACTGTGATTTTTATAATTTTTGACCTTGACCTTCAGTTTAGGATGTGACCTCGTAAACAATGTCATAAATGAATTCTCCGCACCGAAAAACTCATAAAACGAGGTATTACACATCTTTCTATGACGAGTATGGTGAAATTATGTATTTTTTTCAACATGGCTACCGGCAGCCATCTTGTATTTCGCCCCTTATCGGCTATTTTCAGCCGGTTTGGAAAAAGCACGTGTGTGATATTTGAAGGTACATGGGACAGTAACTCACTTGTTGGGGGGGACGTCGTAATGTCAGCCCCCTAGTATGAAGTTAATAGGACCACCCGGTACTGAGTTAAGGCATATTTTAGCTACATATATTATGTGCCCCTGTGACCTAGATCTTTGACCTATTCCCCAAAAATTGGGTCACGTGACCCCGAGGTCTTGTTGAATGTATGAGCCTATTTTGAAGTCCATTAACGTTTTAGTTTTTGAAATATTTGATCTTAAAATACAGATTTAGTGTCTCCGTTGCTAGGGAACCGGCGTTGCCATGGCAACCATTTTGTGCTCCACTTGTTGGAGGGGGCTTCCTCATGTTAGCTTCCAAGTATGAACTTGATACGACCACCAAGTACTGAGTTATTACAATTTTTAAGTGGATACGTTACGTTACGTTGTGACCTTGATTTTTGACTTTTTGACCTAGGAGTCATGTCGCGTGATGCCACTTGGGTGATCAATTCGTGTACCAAGTTTGAACATGATGCAACTTACCGTTCCAGAGTTAGGACGACTACAATTTTCCGTTGACCGCCAGCTTAAAGTCCCAATTTTTACGTTTTTTGAGGGTAACGGGGGTCAAATTTCAAATTTAATCTTTCTAACCCCCAAAGGCAGGAACGACGCATAATGACGTATTGGGCGTTGGGATGTGTCAAAGAATGCGACCTGTGGGCGTGACTAAGAAAGGAAAAAACAGGACAAACTTTCATGCGTCAAACTGGCTATTTGCCCAGACCACCCACGTCGACATAAGCCCCTGAAATTTTGCATGCGGGGTTGTGTCCGGGAATTAGATATATTTTTCAAGTTTCATGAAAATCGGTCCAGGGTCTCGGAGCTGTGGGGGTCGAAAATCGCCCTCTCCCATTTACAAGGCCCATGGCTTATACAACAGCTTGTACTACCGTACAAGCCGTGATGTGTACCTGTCTAGTATTGTTCCTGTTAATTGCAGCGTCCTGAGTCCCTCAGGGCTCAGTCATGGAACCATTTGAGTTCCTCTCGTACACTGGTCGTATCTGCGGGCATCTGTCGTGAGCCGAGCAGCCGCGTTGACGACAGACTGCACCTGGTCTTGTTCATACTGTGGTAGACCTACAAGAGCCACGTTGCAGTAGTCGACCTGGACATGTTGAATGAGGTGACCATGGTCGTCAATGCTGAACGCGGCAATGACCTGCAAATACTGCGAAGTTGACGCAAGACTCCGTAGCACGAACAGACGAGTTGTGTAATGTGCGTATGCATCGACATGTCACTATCCAGATGGACACCTAGGTCACGGACAGATGCTACTGTAGCGACTGAGGTCGACTGGACAATCAGCTGGTCTGTAGGTAGATGGTGACGACGCCGTGGACGCACACACCATATGAATTCCGTCTTTCCAGCATTCAGCTGCAGACGTTTGGAGCTCATCCACTGTGCGACACGATCCACAGAAGCTCCGAGATCTTGACAAAGTGGTGCAGAGTTGCGGGTTGGCAGTGGCCGAAAAGCATACTGGTGCGCACTGAATCCGTACTGCTCAGCCAAACGGACTACGTCAAATGTATATAAAACGAACAGAATGGGGCCTAGAACGTTGCCTTGCGACACTCCGAACTGAATGTTCGTCGTCTCAGAGTGCTCGCCTCGGTGAGACACAAGTACTGATGGCGTTGGCTCAGATACGACATGAACCACGCGAGTGCCGATCCGAATAGCCCGAACAACTTCTGCAGGCAATGAAGTAGGATACGGTGGTCGACCGTATCAAATGCTGCAGAGAAGTCTAGCAGGGCGAGTGCAGCAATGTCACCAGAGTCGAGCGCAGTGTAAATGTCGGAAAGCACTCGAGCAATGACAGTTTCAGTTGAACAGAACGCATGATAGAAAGACTGGTGATCTGGCAGCAGCTTGTTGTCGAACAAACAATGCCAGCATTGCATTGCTGGCATTGTTTGTTCGGCAGCTTCCGTATCGCGGCAATAACGTCGTCAGCAGAAACTGCGAAGCCTGGAAGCGCGCAGTCACCGACTGGCGAATAGCCTCTCCAGTAGTGGAGGTCACATTCGAGTTTGATATGGGCCTGTAGTTCTTCACATCTGCAGAGTCCAGACTTGGCGTTTTGAACCGCGGACATATGAAGGCGGAGTTAAATGCTGCCGGAACGACTTCTTGTTGCAGCGACAAGCTGAACAAGTGGCTTAGAAACGGTGCCAGGCTCTCCAACACACTCCCTGAACAGCCAGGTCGGTAGTGGGTCCCGCTGGCATTGTTCGTTCGGCAGCTTCTGTACCGCGGCAATAACGTCGTCGGCAGAAACTGCGGAGAAGCCTGGAAGCGCGCAGTTAGCGACGAGAGTAAACCGGATCGGCGGCACTGCACGTGAACGCACGAATGTCCGCGACTTTCTTGTCAAAGAACAGTGAAAGTTGGTGGCGATGACGGCGGCATCAGCGGGTGGTTGACCACGACCCAGCAGGCTGTCGATCGACTGCCACATCTGCCTCGGCTTCGAGCTCTGTTGCTCTGTTGACTAGATGCTGCCAGAACGCTTCACGTTTCAGCGTGACCAGTTTGTGATAGAGTCGTCGCTGAAGCTTCCATGCACTGTCGTGTGCAGGTAATGCGGTCGAGTATCGCATGCAACTCTTGACTCGTACAGTTCCGCCAGCGTGTTCACATGTCGGTCGCATTGCTGCACTGCAGTGCTGACTGCCATATGTCGTCGAGAAACCTGTCAACATCCAAACGTCTCCATGGACGATATGTGATCGTGTCGTACGTTGGCGCTGTCCAATGCAAGTCTGATGACCAGCGCAGGAAATTCCTGAATTTTGGAATTTCGGAACTGCAATCACTAAATGTAACAATGACTACTGACTATTAAATCACCCGACCCGCCAATTTTCAAAAAATGGGGGTCGGGTGTTGAAGCAAAGGACTGATGTGTGTGAGAGCCCAGAGGGGAACAGCCGTGTCAATGCCGTGAGTGTCAATGACTTATCACTGCCACGCTGAGCTTAGCCACAAACAGTGGTGCCGACTCCATAAGGCACGGGGACAACGCGTGAGCAGAAGAACTGCATTGTGTATATCACAGCGGGAACGTTAGTTCCAGCAGTGTTAATGGCGACATCGCATTCCTATGGGAATGGTCAAACCTTGACCACTCATAGAATCCGAACCCCTTCACCGATTACGATAAAACTTTGCACAATTGATTACGTCGACGAGACGAACACGTAACCCAAAATTTGTGCCAATCGGCCGTAAGGGAGCGCCCGGCAAAATACGTGAAATATAAGGCCTCTCTTTTTTTATTTTTATTTTATTTTTATTTTTTTTCCCCGGACTCGCCTACTGAAGCAACCCGTGCATGAAATTTCACGCGAGATGTCTCAAAACACGCGTTGTGACGTAAGGAAGTGCCTTTTGGGGTCCACACGATGGCCGACAACATTT
>Ga0056115_1001557_pt1 | contig 11058 bp, 10 predicted proteins | sample WorMetOlspDAHAB1_FD_77007 | JGI IMG/M metagenome (GOLD analysis project Ga0056115, IMG submission 77007) | Marine gutless worms symbiont microbial communities from Max Planck institute for Marine Microbiology, Germany - Olavius sp. DAHAB.1 ... | reverse complement strand
ACTACTGATAATAAGATCCGTCTGTTCTGTCAAACTGAGAGTGTGTTAGACAGGCAGTGAACTCCTCTCAGTTAAGAGTGAAATGTGCTTACTGTTGCTGTTGCATGATGTTCCATATATGTCACCAGATATTACTTTTAATTGGTGTATAGAGGGTGCAAAATCAGTTCATTTGTCAGGACTTCATGATGGACTATCTGCCTCTGAATCTCGTCCTGTTTTTCCGGACACTGAATTTTTTTGAAGTTTTTTGCTCCTTTGGTGAAGACTAAAAATGTAATGAGCAAGTATTCTGGACATCTGCAAACACAATTATTTTAGGGTTATCAGCATTTACTGTCACACCAAAGGCTGTGCTTTGGCTATCTTAAATGGCCAACAGATGGCACCCCAATTGCTGTTAATAGCATGGTTTGCTACCACACAGACCATGGTGCTTTTATTTGCTATATTTTGTTATTTTTTGTCTGCAAGTCTCATCATAAACAAATAAAATGCGTAAGTAGTTGCTTGTTGTTTTGTTCGCAGGCCAATATGTTTTCTGGCATTCAAGTGCACACATCCTTGGCGAGGCCATGGAACGACATTATGGCGGCCATTTGTGCTATGGTCCTCCTGTGGATGAAGGCTTTTACTATGACATGTTTTTGGAAGAAAGGTCAGTGTCTACTTTTTAGTTATTAGTAGGACTTGGTACTTGAATTTTTATGTGGCTTTCACAGCCTGCATGTTCCCTTCATTTCAGTGTCGATCATTTTGTAAATATTTTTGATGTGATTACGCTGATCTTTTTTGTTGCATTTGACTACGGTTTGAACTGATAGGTCGGTAACTCCTCATGATTTTCCGTCGCTGGAGACGTTGGTGAAAAAGATCGTACATGAAAAACAACCATTTGAGAGGCTGGAGATGAAGAAAGAAGATCTCCTGAAAATGTTTGAGGTCAGTTCTTATGTACATTGGATATGAACTTTCTTTTTGGAAATAATGTCACATGCTCATTTGTTATGATGTTTCCAATTAGTTTTAGCTTTGTGTACTGTCTATTCTCGATTTATGGCATATGCTCACTGCTCAGCCTCACAGCTGTATGACTAGGATGCATTTATGCAAGCTGGCTGCTTTCTTTGCTGCTTTGTTTTGCGTAACTACAGTCAGTTTTGTCACTGGGAAACTGTCCGTCGATTTTTGGCTTTCAGTCTTATTGTGTTTGTTGTAGGCATGTGCTTAGAACTAGCAGTATATTGACCTTTTGACCTCTAACAATTAGATTTGGAATGTTTAATACATCTGTAATATAGTGACCGCACTGGACTGTTATGCACTGTTGTCACTGATCAGTGTTTCTTTCTCTGTTCGGTGTTCCGTTGTTCCGTAATATGTTCCGTTGTTCCGTAATATCTCGACAGACCATTTTGTCCTTTAGTGTTTTGACACTGTTGGTTGGGCTATGTAGTCTGTAAAAATCGTTCTCAAAATGACCTGTTATGTGTAGGGTGGATGTTAGATATTATTCACTCACACCATTGTTAATTAATTATTGTTTTAATCGCAGTAATGATTTGATGCATTTTTTGCAGCACAACAAATTTAAACAGAGAATCATCAATGAGAAAGTCGATACTCCAACCACAACGGTCTACAGGTGAACACATTCTTGGCATTTCCATCCACATGGTTTCTAATCTGCTCAACACATCTGCTGCCACCATGTCATATTGCATCCTTTTCTGGGGTTGTAGGACTGATGATTGTAACTGTTTTTGCACAAGTACCTGTTCCAAATTCATCGATCTGTGTAGTTCTTTTAGTGGCATACACCATCTGTTGTTATTTGTGTAGATTTCTGTTTGAATCTGGAGACCTGGTGCCAGGTGATATTTTGCATCAATGCACGATTTTTGAACCCGGCTCGTTGATACATGAAAAACTTGTGGCTTTTATTGTAATCCAATATGGCAGCTATCTCCATATTGGACATTCTCTGTTTACAATCACATGACAGATTTCCAGATGGAATTTTTCACACTTCATGTTGGAAGTCAAAACACAAATGATGATTGATGAGGCATGATTACCACAATGATAGACTGGTTCATAAGTGACAAGGCAAGATGTATCTAGATGTCACACTGTCATGTACAGGATAGCTTTACAGAACATGAAGTAATGGATTCTAATCTATGAACTCACACAAGGAGTCCACACACATTGTGTTGAATGGGTGGCATTGTACTTGTGTTATTTGCTGTGCAGGTGTGGTCCACTGATCGACTTATGTCGTGGTCCGCACGTTCGTCATACTGGCAAGATCAAAGCAATGCAAGTTACCAAGGTTTGCATGTCAGCATTCTTAGGACGTTGTGATGCCATTGGTTGATCGGTAGTGTGTTTTGTACTGTGCACATTAGCGTAAACTTTTTGTTGAATGTGGACACTCTATCTGGTGCTCATCACACTAAGCCTTTGATGTCGTGGCATGGAATCGTTGTGTACACCACTTTGAGTGCTTAGTACCACTGAACTCCCACATTGTTTTTAGAGAGGATGATTCTTGGTTGATGATCAGTAATTAATTACGATTCTTTATCCACATTGTGTACTGTTTAGCCTGCTGTCTACAGGAACTTGCTTTCTTACAATGTAAAAAACGATTAAACTTTGCACTGTAGCATGAATTGCAGTAACTAACTATGATATAGTTTGATAAACCATGTGAAATCTAATATTCAACTTTCAGTGTAGCAGTCATGTGCTTTTGCATGACAGCAAGTGATACAATGCAGCACGTAACCTGTTTATGTCGGTAGACTGTTGATGTCCCTACAACTGCCTGCTGTAATAGTGTGAGAATTTTAAAGAAAGCCGTCCTACTTTAACAGTTGTTCATCACTTTTTTGTATACAGTTAACTGCTTTTTGCAGTAAGAAAGAAACACTTCATTTACTCTCTGATATCAAAACTTTGACAGTTTAAGAAAGCCAGCAGTTTCATGGTGTTTCATGTCTTAAAAAAAGAGTCCATAATCTGGTGCTGGAGGCTACAGCCAAAGCAAACATATGTCAATAATCATGTAGTCTCCTGGGCTGTGCAGAAATTTGAATTTTGAAATGCTAAATAATACTTGTAATTTTAAATAACATTTCTTAAGATAATGAAATGCTGATGTTACTGCAGAACTCGTCAACCTATTGGGAGGGGAAGGCAGATGCTGAGAGACTGCAGCGAATCTATGGCATTTCATTTCCTGACACAAAACAGATGAAAGAATGGCAGAAGATACAGCAGGAAGCTGCAAAACGTGATCATCGAAGAATTGGACGGGTTTGTTTTTTGATTGGTTATTATTTCTAGTACACTATGTCCAGAAAAACTTTTTGTCATTAACTATTTTTGTTCTTAGCTGATGTTAATAATGTTTGACAATGCAAGCCTCCATACAACTGATGCTGTGTAATCCGCCAAAATTGAGGTTATAGTTTTTATTCTAAAAGTCAGCCTCGAAAACTACTTCTGTTGTTCATTTCATACCGGGTTTGCTGCTACGTTAATATCAGCTTTAATGTCATTTTGTTACTGTAAACACAGTGATCTGCTACATACTAACAGCATGCTTCTACATCATTGCACATTCACCTCGAGTTTGCATGTTTCTTTTTTAATTTTGGCTTTATTTTTTATTGTGGAAGTTCATATTTTCACAGTTGCATACTGACAGTTTTACAAGCTTGTTAGCAGAATTCAAAGTTACAAATAATTTGCAAAAAATGTTTAAATATAAGTAATTATATGGATATCTTTCAAACAGATTACTGCAGAGTTCTTTTGTAAACAAACTGAAATGGACTAAGGCGTATTCGTATGCGGAAATGCTGCTTCATGCTGACATACAGAATAGAAACTGAAGCTCTGATTTTGATGAAAATATACAGTAATTGTAAATCGAAGTAGGCTTACGATATTAAAAGTTGTTAATTTTCGTTGAGATTTGAAATAGTGTTGCTTTATCACACTGACAATAAGTGTTGATTTATTGTCACAATGGCTGCATATGAATCGTGTGCTTTTGTGGCATCTTGTAAATTGACTGATATATAACGTCTGAAGTTTTGCAGGCTCCTTTTATACCTGGGTGTTTACAAGGCTTGTGAGAGTTTGCTGTTTATAAGATCCAATTTTCGTTAAGATGCTAATTTAGCCAGATCCACATAGCATAAAGCAAAAGCGATGTTATTGAATTGTGGCTTGACACCATTTCACTTTGTAGATTTGACCCGAAAAATTATTGTCTATTTACGTTTTGTGCGAGTGTCGATGTATGATGTTGTGAGCTTTGTTACATTATGTGTGGACAGGAACAAGAGCTGTTCTTCTTCCATGAGTTGAGTCCCGGCAGTTGCTTCTTTCTGCCAAAAGGCACACACATCTACCACAAGCTCTGTGATTTGATTCGGGTAAATGTCAAATCTGCTCAGAAATTCACAGTCTTTCGTGATACTATTCGGTGCATTTAGTAATGTTGTTTAACATAAGTTTTTTTTTCTGATTTTATATGTGGTCTGCAAGGTTAACAGAGAGAAAGAGATGAAGTGGATGCTCACTGTTTTTCAGTATCTTTGCCGTTGACGATCAGCATTCGCTTTTTTCAGCACTTCAGTCAAATGTTCATATGTGGGCTGTTGAGCCACAGTCATTTTAATAGTTGTACAGGAGTCCTTTTATCGGCTCCAAATTATGCTGCTCAGAGACAGATATGGGCGTTCTAGCTTGTGCCGTTTTTACCTGCCTGAGTTCGTTGATTGCATGTTTTCATCAAGTCATTCAAGTGCAAGGTAGAAGTTTTTTGAAAAGCCACTATTTAAAGTGAATGAATATGGCTTATTAATACTGTAGAGCAAGCTTACACGTTTGTCCCATTTGTTCGTAGGGCAGTATGCTTACGTTTCTGTCAGGCTGTTGGAAGGATAATCAGAAATTGAGTTTTAATGACATTTGGGGAACTTGTAGAGAAGGAGAGTGCAGTGCAATAATAAATAAATGTCAGCATGGCACTCCTCAGTCGATAGCTTGTGTGTGTCGTGTGTCGGGCATCTTTGCAGTCGGAGTATCGGAAACGAGGCTTTACAGAAGTGGTTTCACCAAATCTTTACAACGTGAAGCTGTGGCAGACGTCTGGGCATTGGCTTCACTACGCTGTAGGTTTCATAACTTTGACTGCATCACATTTAATTTGGTCAACAGTGAGTGAGTGAGTAGAGTTGAACACCCCACCTGACGCAGTTTTGGTCATTTCAGAGATGGAGCTTGGTCAGCAAATAGGTCAGCTATTTTATGGTGAGGTGATGCATATGTTCTGGTGGTGAAAGGTTGCATTTTAATCCAGCATTTTAGCATATTTGTTTTTATGCCATTCCTGAATAACAACTGTGCAAGAGCACACCAGCAAAACGGATTCTATGATTTTGAGGAAGTTTGGAAGTCTATACTGCAACCCCTTGTCTTGTATGTTCCATTGCTTTGGCTGGGATCTGCTCAGGTACATTACACTGATGTGCGTGCATAATGGCTTGGTTCTTGTTTGTCTTAACATTGAAAGTAGTTGATGGACTTTAATTTATTTCTTAGTGATTCATTCTGGTTCCACTATGACTGTTTTAACGGATCCCCAAAAGAGGGTGACAGATTATGTTTATTTTTGTTTATATACTACATTTTCGGCATTCAGTTTTATTGAATTTACATTATATTTTTGATGTTTTAAGGAGAACATGTTTTCGTTTGACTCTGAAAGTGAGAAGTTTGCACTGAAACCAATGAATTGCCCAGGACATTGGTGAGTAACTTCTTATTTTTGGTTTTTTTTGTAAACTGACTTTGGCTTTCATCATTGTTGTCATAAAATCGTGAATACTCTGGTTGGATGGCAGAGTTAACGTGTTTTATGCTGATGTCAGAATAGAATATAAAACCCAATTTCAACAAACATATTCATAGGCTTGCTGAAAATTATGCTGTTACTCATTGACACACAAAACCTGCAACTTTCTTCTGCTGAGTTGAGTTCTGCCGCCCCCTGTAGACTGTGCTTGTGTTTGTTTGCAGTCTGATGTTTGACCATCGGCCGCGGTCGTGGAAAGAGCTGCCAGTGCGTTTCGCTGACTTTGGTGTCCTGCACCGCAACGAATTGTCGGGCACTCTGACAGGCCTCACGCGTGTTCGCAGGTTCCAACAAGACGATGCACACATCTTCTGTCGATCTGATCAGGTCAGTTCTCTCTGCTGTCGAGTTCTCGATTCATTATCGTTTGTGGTCTGTTTAAGTAGCCACACAATGTTTGCTATCCGAAGCTGGTTCAAAATGAGATCTTTGGGTAATTAATTTGTCATTTTTAGCTGTTACTTTTTTCATTCAACAAACGAGTCTTTAACTTTTTGTCATAATACTTAGTATTGTTGTAGTTTATGTATTTATAGTGTACTAGTTATTGTTTCACTTGTAAAAAAAAGCCACAAGGACACTTTACCAAGTAGCTGCTGTTAATGACGGTATGAATTTCTGTTGACTGGAACTGTTGTGACCAGATAAAAGAAGAGATGGCGGGTTGTCTAGACTTTCTGAAGTGCATTTACGGTGTGTTTGGATTTTCATTCCAACTCAAACTGTCAACTCGCCCGGAAAAGTTTCTTGGGGAGGTGGAAGAATGGGACATGGCCGAAAAGGTTTCTACTCTTTTTTGTACTCTGTGTCACAACTTTACCCACGAAAATATAACTACTTCAAACAAAACATTTTTAGCTTGCAAGGTGTGTTTTACACACAGTTTGAGAAAATAGCCCTTTGACTTTTTTGTTGAATCTTTGTCAAATTCTGTCACCAATATAAATGAAGCTAGAGTGTATATCCAACAAGGAGATGTACTATCTGTCACCACACATGTTGACACCTCTTAATTAATATATGTTCAGTGTTATCATAAATTTTCTAGCTTTCATATGGAACTTAGAATCCAGCGATTTGGATTCAGTAATGTTATTCCTTGTATTGTTGTGTTGCTCACTGAACTGCCTGAAACTTTGAAAGACTTAATGAGCAACTGAATGGTGTGGTATATGATGGAATGGCCACTTGCATCAGACCTCATTTGCTTATTAGGTTTTTAGGGTTGGTATTGATTTTAGAAAATTTAACCCCCCCCAAAAAAAAAATTAGGTTGATTAATTGATTAATTTCGAACAGTTTTTTTTGTAATCAGTCACAAGACAACAAAAACTACAGAATTCAATAAATGGAGCTGTTGTTTTTCATAAAATAAATCAAAATCGGAAAAAGTGACATGATAATTGTTTTGCATCGTTTGTACTAGTTTCTGTTGTCATGTTCATCATGATTTTCATCGTTGTAACAAGCCAAAGCAGCAATACCAGCATATGGTTTACACTTGACCAGAAATGCACGATTAATGATGCTAAAAGTTCCAATTTTTAATTGCTAAAAATTATTTTGTTTATGATTAATCGCTTAATTGATCATAAATATCCATAACCCATCTTGTTGGTTCTCTTCCGTCACATTAAAACGACATATTTTGTGACGTGCAGCAACTCGCTGAGAGTTTGGATGAATTTGGTGGAACGTGGGAACTGAATCCTGCTGATGGTGCATTCTACGGTCCAAAGGTCTGTAACTGTATCGGACTTTTTTTGTTAAATGCTTGCGTCTTGGTTTTCTGTGTTCATATTGCAGCCATTTTCTACTGGACACCCAACCATATATAAGTTGCAAATGCATTAGAAAACGGTAATAACGTGGGCACTGTCATGCCAATCTGTTCTTAATCCAAGTTATAACTGTGTTTTCTTCCATCGTGGACCTAAGTGTGCTGGAAAAGCCGGCAGTCATTTTATGCTTAAGCCAGTCGTGAAAGCATTTGCCAAGTGTAGAGCTGCTTCATTGTTTGTCACACTGGTAGCGAGTGACAAGAATCGCGTATATAAACACCTGCCATTAAACGTGGGAAATTATATGCACTGCTGGTGTCTCGATGTCTTAAAGCGATATACAGTACATCTATTCAGTTTGCACATTGTGTACAGATCATGGAAAGTCATGGAATGTAAAGTTCATATTTTCTGTGCCGTAAAGTTATGGAATCAGGCCAAGGCCATGGAAAATCATGGAAAATTAAGCAAATGTTTACACATTTTTGACCCCTGTACATGTTTTTGGCCAGTTAGGTTCATTTTTATTTTGTTGTATAAGTTAACAGATGCACTTCTGCAAGACTGACATTGTAGTGATTAAGTAATTAGAGAATTTCTAAAGTGGGATTCACTCTGCACTTCGGTCCCGCTGCCAAAATGAAAACCTCTTTGTCGACTGTTTTGATTTATAGTTTGTCGGTTAAAACTTGTTGGCCTGTCTTGCAGAAGCTAATTAGTAAATGTATATAACAGTATGACTGATACTCAGTTGATTAAGCACCTGGAAGGACATAAGATGGTTCTAGAAAGTTCTGCAAAAGGTACAGAAAGGTCCTCAGTTGTAACGGAGAACCATATCAAGTGTCGTCCTGTATCCACCCTGAGTATAGTTTGTGTGTTTTATACGTTACCTATGTATCATCGTGACTTGTTTTTTTCTCTGTGCATAACAACTCAGTGCAACATATTGACTGCAACTTACCTCTGTGACGAAGTAATAATGGCAAAAGCTGGGGAGATTGCATATGAATGGCCACCAGCAGCACACTAGCTCAGTGCCTGTCAGAGCCATGTTCTTCGTATGGGTCACTGTTGCTTTGGAAGAACTTCATGACACTTTGCTTGACTTTGTGATGCATAGCATAATTGTGAATTTTGAAAAAAAGTTGTTTTTTAATTGTGGACAGATTGATATCACGATCCTCGATGCGCTGCGAAGACCGCATCAGTGTGCAACAGTTCAGTTGGACTTTCAGCTGCCGCAACGGTTCAACCTCACTTATATTTGGTATGTTCATCGCTGCAACCTGTGCTGTTGTGTACTGTCCCGTGCCATCATGCTTTTCACAAGCTGTGGGGCTGCCATGCTACAGCTGAAGGCGCGCAACATCAAACAGGAATTTCCTACTTACTCCATTTATATGTAATCGTAATAGCCATACACTGCTTTTGATGAAAATGTCTTGCAACGATCCACATCTGCTGTTTTGTTCCGTCCGCTGTCGATACATAAAAAAACTCCATGATTTTCTTAGTTTTCATGAGTTGCTTTCAGTGTATTGCATTTTAATTGTGATATTTTCTCGACATACCGCATTTTTTTCGTGTGTGCATATGCGCGTGTGTGCAGTGGAGATGAGAAGAGCGAGAAGAAACGACCGGTCATTATTCATCGTGCTATTCTCGGCTCTGTCGAGCGAATGATTGCCATACTTTGCGAGAGCTATGGTGGAAAATGGTATGCTTTACTTTACACGAATTTTGCTCATTTTGTCACAAATTATGCATGAAATCATTCACTTTTAATAACGGGCTTTCCTTTGTTGCCATGGCAGCAAATATTTCGGAGAAAACTGACTATCTCACATTTTGCTGCTAATATGTTTACAAGACAACAGTCCATAGTGCTAACAAGATGAAGCAGCCCTTCTTTTAGATCTGTTGTTATTTAGAATTGCATGGAAGATGGCAAAAGGACATCATTTAAACATTTTCTAGAGTAAGTCAGTTTTTTGGAAGCTACCACCAGCACAGCTGGCTATTTTGAGATCCAGTAACAGCAGTTTATCAAGGCAGCAAACGTTTAGGAATGTTGCACATTGCATCAGTGCACAGCTGTTGTTTGAAAGCAAATAATGTTAATAAAACTGAAAGTACAAGCTACATTTAAACTTAACCATATGCATACCGTTTTAAAGATATGCTGATTTTGGGTGTTAACAGTTATTTTTAACAATTAGCTGCTGCTGCTTGAACCCTGAAGACACCAAAGTTGGTGCATTTTTCCCAACACCGTATTTGTGAAGTAGTCTGCTCGTTAATACGTGTGTTGTTTTAGGCCATTCTGGTTGTCACCACGTCAGGCTATTGTTATTCCAGTTGCACCACCATTTGATGCATATGCCATGAAGGTATGCACATTTCACTGTGATTTCTTATGAGTCGTTACCTCGTGTTGAAATCATTGCTATGTGACTAGGTCTGCGGGCTAAAATAAATCACAAATTCCTACTTCCAAAATTAGCCATTTTTGAGACCAAGATATTTCCCTCTCTCCAGTCCCCAGTCCACTATTGGGTCTGGGAGCATTTTGAGCTACCCAGTGCAATCTGGGGTGGTGCCTCAGTCAAAATTTAATTTGATGCTGTTTTTATAACCTGGCTTCCGGTGACACACTGTTTGCGAAACTTATCAATAAATTAGCCGTATGTGCAATCGCGTAAGTCCAGATTCCTGCTGCATATTTCGTACAATTCTTCTGCACCGTCTCAAATTCTTGCTGCGACGTGCACGATGGTTTGTCATGACCACTTCAGTTCGGAGTTCATGTGGAACGTGTGTGCATGTGGTTTAGGTACAAAGCAAATTGTTTGCGGCTGGTTTCATGTGCGACGCCGACACTGACGACAGTGACACGATGAACAAGAAAATTCGGAACGCGCAGCTCGCACAGTACAACTTCATTCTTGGTGCACACTCTTTCCATTCTGTTAACATAGTGTATCGGGTTCCGGTAACCGGCACCCGATCCCCACGGATCGCGTACCGGCAGTCGCTATGATTGGCTGACATGTGGCACACCTACTAGGCTGTGGGCTCCAAGCGCAGTAGGCGTGAATAATCAAAATGGCATTGACGTTCAAGTGATAGTAATCTGGCAATCGGTTTTCTTTTTTTTTGGAACTAGAAACTTAGTTAAGGGCTAGGGTTAGGGTTAGGAGAAGGGTTAGGGTTAGATTTAGGGGTAGGTTTAGTGGCCAGCTTATTAGTGACAGCCGGTTGCCAGTTCACAATCCCCCAGTATCGGGGTTCGGCTACCGGTTCACAATACCCAACCTTCTGTTAGTTGTTCAGCTT
>Ga0056115_1001555_pt1 | contig 11058 bp, 8 predicted proteins | sample WorMetOlspDAHAB1_FD_77007 | JGI IMG/M metagenome (GOLD analysis project Ga0056115, IMG submission 77007) | Marine gutless worms symbiont microbial communities from Max Planck institute for Marine Microbiology, Germany - Olavius sp. DAHAB.1 ... | reverse complement strand
GTGCTGCCAAAGTAATAGCACCTTTTTGATTTTTGCTGTTTTAGTTGTGTGATGTAGGCCGTGTCGCCGTTAAACACTGTTTTAAACTGTTAAGTTTTTTACATTTATCATGTGATAATATCTCTTTATCGACTTCCATCAAAAATCATGTACACTACATTAATTCGTGCAGTAGGATTATGATGTACAAGACCTGCTTGTTTTATAGCTTATCACAACACGTTGGCAGCGTGACATATTGAAACCACTGTGATGATTAAAGTATGACACAGAGATGGCAGAATCGATTGAATTGGGGTTTAACGGCACTTTCAGCACAGGAAGGCTATATCGTGCCTTCACAGAGATGGCAGAAGGACACAGGCATTTAATGCAGAAAATAAGGTGGTAATATAACAATGACGGGCTCAGAATAAGACGAGCGACACTTTGCTAGTGACTGAGGCTCGTTGTATAGATGTGGGTGAGTGCAGACAGTTGAGCTTCAACACCAGCACGAAGATGATTGGCGATCCGTTTGCAAGACGGTCTGACAGACCACACATTGTGCAACAAGTCAGTTGTCGCTGCTTCTGTAGCTCTCAGTCACTAGCGCTACAGAACCTGTGGAACAGAAAAAGGTATACGCGTCACATCATTTTAGGTTATTCGATCTTGTGGAAGCAAGAGAGAGAACGAACGACAACGAGACTGACTTGCGTTCTTTCTGCGAGTTGTTAAGTTGCTGCTGAATGTGTTTTGCTCGGTAGTTTTCGTAGTGAACATCGCGAGTCACATCCTTCAAGTCCTGCATGTGACTACTGCAACACACACACACACACACACACACACACACACGCCATACGGTTTTAACGCAGTCGTACACCGGCTCAGCATTACAAACACACGCACACACTCTGCTGTCCATACACAACTGACCTACGACGTTCTCAATTTAAAGCGGATAACAATGGCCTCCCGCAATCACATATTTTATGAGTACATAACAAATGCAGAAAATTTTCTTGACGAACTGACCGCCGTCTTAAAATCCACACAACATCGACGGCAAAACTGAACTGCACAGTTTTTAAAAGGTCACCTAAACATCGTGAAGTTGTTGTGCAATGTGTACCTGATGAGGAATTGACGCAACTTGTTGAAGTCGGAATGTGTTGGGTTGTCAACTAAACAACAGACAAAAAACACGTTTCAGCGCGCATGCGTGCATGCGTGACAACAAACACGAGGCGAAGAACTCGCGCCCGACCCTAACACCGAATCAGTCGGTGCTCATCATGTAAGGCACAAGTCTGAAATGTCAGCCCGCAGTTTCGTGACTCTCTGCTATCGCCAACAGACACGACGTCAATCCGACATATCCGAGATTGAAGTTGTTTCACGACGACAAGTTACCAATCTACGCTATGTAGCCTACATCCTACTGCCAGCTTCGCCATACACTCGTCAGCTACATGTTAACATCTTGTGGGTCTATAGCTAATAGTCGAACGACGAAAAAAAGGCAGCAGGCTGCATACCAGCATACTCAGAAATAGCAACATAAAAGTAACAAAGCCCCGCCCCATAGCCCCATACACACACACACACACACACACACGCACGCACACTTGACGACGATTGATGGTAGACACAGTAACCACTGAGTGAGTGCCTGACCTTCGACAATTCCCCATGGATAGAGTCGACCTCGAACTTTTCTGCCGCTGATGTCGACGACTGTGTTGCTGCCCATCACGGCGAAAGGCACAGCTGCCTGCAACAGACATCCGTCTAACTCGAGTGTCCCACTGCTATGTCGTGTTGTGTATTGCCAACGATACGAAGCATATTATAAAAAAGATATCACACGTTCAGGTGATTTCTGCCAGTTACAATGCAGTGGCGCTGCTTCGAAACATCGACAGGCGGCCATACAAGGCTGTTACGATCAAATTATGTACAGGGTGGCCCAATACAAAGTAAGACTAAGCCACTTCTGAATTGTTTTTAAATCGTATTGAAAACTCGTCAATAAAGCTGGATTTTTAATCAAATATGAGGGTAAAATCAGCAACAGAATCGTCAGTTAGTTTTAAATATTGCCAGCGTGACCTAATGTGCGACGCCAATGTCATCAGTTACTGTGATTCAAGCTTTGCTATGGGAAATATTTAGTGTACATGTTCAAATCTAATTTAAAACCTGAAAATGAGAAGAAATGGATATAAAAAACATTTATACACGCATTTTCATATAAAACATGATTTACAAATGGAATTCATAGTTTAATAAAAGTTTAATAAAACGAAATGATGCAAGAGGAAGCGCTTACGTCATTTGCATTATATGACCTCTATCAAAAAATACGGCCCACAAACAATAATTGACGTCAGAAATTAAGGCACGCATAGAATATCTAATTGGTAATGTTATAATACTTGTATGACACCTCGAGTTGACTAAAAATATAATCTCATTGGCAAGCTATAATAGGATTTAATATGACTTATAGAAAATTCAGTAGTGGCTAACTATTTTTGGGCCACTCTGAACTCAAAAAACTTGACCGAAAGCCTGGTCAGCTTATGCACACATAGATTCTGACGGCGCCAGCTCTAATCTCGCTACAGCTTATAATAGCTGTATGGATACAACATATCGATGACTGTTACTGCTTGTGAGCTATAAACGAGGGATCAGCTTGAATGACTGAGTAGTGACGGTTATTTAACACAAAGTTGACGCAAATATTAACCTTCAACTCGCGGTCTTGTTGTTTAAATTCCTCGTCTTCGTCGCTGTCGCATTCTGGGAACTCGTAAATTCGAATCTTATGCTGTTCAATTTCCTCCAAAATCTGCAAAAAATCAACAGCAGCAAAATGTCGTTTTGCGTTTCTGACGTGTAACCACTCAGTCGTAAAGTAAAGGCTGTTGAGCGACCAGGATACAATGTAGGCAGCAACGGTACCAAGACTGCCAGGGGCTAATTGTGCTTTGTATGAATGGCAAGACACTGGGTGCTAAACCAACATGAAGACCGAGGAATATTAGAAATAAATGAATGATGACTCCAATTATGCAATGCAAAGGTAAACAAGCAAAGCTAAGAAAATAACAAGCAGATATTAATTTTTTTAAATACAGGTAGATTGGAACTGACATTGAAACAGTGCATATTAAGCATTTCTTGATGGTAGGCTTAATTAATGGGCAGCAAAAATGTGTGTTGTGAGGTCTACACTAAACAATTAACCCACCGCACACAGCTGGAACATACAAGTCACTAACTGGCTTTCTCTTGGTAGACTCCCAATACAAGCATCCACCTATAACCATGTAACCACAGTGTATGATAAGATGTGTCTGCGCTATATATTTTTCAAACGAACAAGCTTTTTTCGACTGACAAGACCAGAAAAAGAAGTATGCGGATTGTGGATAGGCACAACGTGTTAGACAAACGTGTTCACAATGTAATCGCGATCAGACGCGCAACATGAACAATCGATCGTACCCGAGATTTGAGCAGACTGACTTCACGTCGCGTTAAAGTGTCCGACTTGGCGATGACAGGAACAAGATTGACACGATCTTGTAAACACTTCATCAACTCAATGTCGACCTGCCGGAGCCTGCAAGCGCACACGCCACACGCCCAGTCGAACACACGTCGTGGATGACTGTGTCAACTAAACATGAGAATAACTGGACTGGATGTCCTAAAGAAGCAGAACGTCTGACAACCCACGGAAGCAGGGTGTGCTACTACGCAACGGTGAGTGGCACTGAGTGTGTTGTCACAACAAGCTGCGTAACTCTATGCAAGCAATGCTGTTGTCCTATAACTGAGACTGCATGCAATGCAATGCTGTCACTTGTGTGTTGAAGCTACTGTAGCGCCGACATCTTTATCGTCAGTTCACGCTCATTTGTCAAGTGTTTAGTCATTTCGTAATCCAGACAAATTTCTCTGCGTACTTGAACAATCAGTGATATTTCACCTTTCGTCTATTTTAAGCAACGGCATTTGTCGATTGTCTACAGGCTGGCCCAAAAAAGTAAGCCACTACCAAGTCCAAATTATCGATAATCAATGAGATTAAACAACAACGAATGAGACACATGCATACAGACCCGTGTCCATAAGGCGATATGAAGTAGAGACAGCAGTGGACACGACTGTCTTTGATATTTCTACGGTTTAGTCCTGTCTCGTCTCTGTAGAACTGACCGAACTGACTGTCAATGTAGTCTTCGATTGGTTTCCAACTGTCCAACAACAAAAGTCGTAGCCCAACTCCAATATAACTCTAATAAAAAAACTGCGTTCTCTATTTCATGGTAACAGACCAGCACCTAACGATACTTTGTGTTGCCCTCTGTAAAAAGTACCTTACTATTTATTTAATTGAGAGTTATGAAAAGGCGCGACCGTGCTTCCAGTCTGGACGTGAATAACCAGCCTATTACGGCAAAGAAGGTTGTGACCATATTTCGGCTGAATAGTGTCGCCCTCGACAGACGCTGACAGAAGAGTAATCCAGTATCAGACAATTCCTCAAGAACACATGGAAAAGAGCAGTGAGTTGGCAGAGCACGTCGAAACTCTTGCCTGACTGAGCATGAGCACATGCATACACACTCTCGACATTTCAATGGAGCGGACTGGGCCGTCTGGCATCCTGGCATTTGCCAGGTGGGCCGATTGGTCCGCCGGCCAGGAGGGCCACCACGTCAAATGTTGAAGTAGGACAATCGACTTCGGCCTACCCCGCTTACATAAGAAGGGTAGAGAGGGAGGGGAGAGAGGGAGGGCAGAGAAGGCAGCGAGGGACAAAGTCACAAAGAGAAAGAGAGGGAAGTAGGGAGTGGAATGGGGAGTGGGCCAGGGACCCTTAGCTAAGGAGGGAGGGATCTATTTGGATTGCAGAGGTCCCCGAGTTCATAGTCACGCCAATGCTGATGAGGCCGGTCTGCTTACTTAGCCAGGGTCGGTTTGAAGAGCCAGTCCGTCCCTGAATGTACCTGATGAGGAACAGGATGCGCACCAGACCGTGTGCAATGTGCTTGCACAATTGACGTGGGGATACGACAAAACGACGTATATTTCCATTCGCAGCCATCTATAGATAAACTGACTGACTCCGCTGCTTAACATGCTATATCATGGTGCAGCGTCGCACGTACCACTGTTTGGCATCGACGGCGTCATTGAAGCCTGGAGTGTCTACAATTGTGAGTCGCAGTTTGACACCTTTCTCTTCGATTTCCATGTATTTCTTCTCAATGTCGATCGTCTTCTCGATTCTCTCTGCGTCCATCCATCCATTCATCCATTCATTCGCTCATTCATTCATGCATTCAAAAAACAACGCTGTTCACAGCTCACCGTCAAAATGACTGAAACGTTTAATGGCCATATAAGGTTGTGGTTGTTGCGACTAAAATCAGACAGCATTTTATTTTGATGAAGTCAGGAAATTACACATATTTTGTGCAAGTACACAAGCTGTTATTTTTTTATTTCACCAGTTTCAACACTTCGATCATTATGGAATAAAAATATATTGACATGCGTTAGAAATAATAGTATGCATGGTATCGTACACACATACCGTACCACTCAAAACATAAACCTACCGGGTAAAAGGTGTTTCCGGTTTTTTAGTCGCCGTCAGTTTTCAGTAATGTCTAAAGGTCTGGCTTTGGATCCGCTCTAATGCCCTATACAATTGCTACTGTCACTTCTCACTCAGCTGAGAAACTTCAAATTTCGTGTGTTAACTATGCATCATAATCTTCAAACTTTCTGCGTGGATTAAGTGATTGACGTGCGTAACAGTGTATCGGAAATCTGCAAATCGTACTGCTTAAAACTCGGTGAACCAAGATGACGTCTGGAGTACCCACACCATGTCGGCCAAACTGCAGGGGCAGCACTCGCTTCTTTGGCTGCTGTTTAACTGCTCTATCCACGCAATCAACTTGGAAAACAGAGTGAATGATGATTAGTGACTACTGTAGTCAAATCACGTTCACTGTAAACTCAGTGAAGTGAGTGACGTGCCATCAGACCGCCGAGGTCATGATACAGTCGCCCTGATGGATCGTATTACACAGCGAATTAGTATCATGCATTGTAATCACCTTCAGCTGGAGGTACGGTGCGTCCTTCGTACAGATCATTGTTTAGAAACAGACATCGCAGCAGGGTCGACTTGCCCAGACCAGTCTCACCTTTGTCCACACACACACATCCACAATCACCATGCAAAGCAACTGTCCGTGAGACTGGCTCTTTGTCTCATGTTTGTTTTGCTCATTTATACAGAACACACAATATAATACAACGGTCGTTGGAACTAGAGAATCGTTGTATCGTTTTCTGAGTCAACTTGCCAGTTGGTTATTACTAAACAACTATTATGAAGTGAAATTATAACCAAACTATGTAACAATCTTTTCCATCGAAGGAAGTCATGAGTAAATGGCATTTGCTTTTGTTGTTATACTAATAATTAATACGAAACAAAAGCAGCGAAATTCCACTGAATTAAAACTGTAGAATCGAATGACAAACAAGCGCAGCTATGATGACGGACGATGAGTGTCACGACAGACGAACCTACAACCATGACGGTGAAGTCGAAGCCGCGTTTGACAGCTTTGCGATGAACCTGCTCCGGCAAGTTGGCGAACCCAAGACACTCATCATCGTCCTGCTTTTCAGCATTCACACACAAGCCGGCGCGCACACACACATGCAGAGGGACTATAGAGTTGGATGGTTGGATGACTTGGTGTTGACAGTGTTTACAGTCGGCAAACTGTATACTTGTCTCACCTAATATATTGCCGTTGTTATCGCGCTGCCATTCACTTGTGTCACCGCGATTGGTTGGCGAAGCAGCTAATGTATGTCGCTTCGATCGTGCGCGTAACAAACGACAACGATGTCACCAAAACACGCAGTTTTAAGCAAAGTAAAAGTCTGTCCAGAAATTTGGCTTAATTGGTTTTCTAGCACTGTTTGGCGTCTGCTAACCTTGGTGACGTTGGAACAAAATAGAGCATCACGTTGCCTACATTCGGCAAACATGAAAGAATTTATATGCTTTTACGACTTCATTTCACTTTATTGACTTTGATTCACATTCTAAGTTTTCTGTCTCTACAAAGTTGTCGACTACTCAAATCGGTTTCTTCTGCTGTGCTTGCAATAGGCTCGAGTGTTCACTGAATGATTTATTGATTAACTGACCAACATTGATCGCATGGCAGAGCATGGCGAGTTTCGTAAAAACTGCGAATCGACCACGACGGGAAATCACTGACAGTCGATCTCGCCGCATCGACAAGTTTTTGTGAAAACGATTGCTTAACAAACGCCACTGAGCAGACGAACGTCAGCATGGTTTAATTTAAAGCTAAATATTCACATTAACGTTTTTTAACAGCAGATATTGGCTATTTTGTGCTGAAGTCTTTTGGACTCGTGCGAGATGTCGCAGTGATTATCATGTGTTATTTTTCGTTTCTTTTTTTCGTAGTTGTTGTTCTCATGCTATGCTGCCGTTTCTGGCGAATAAAGATGAATATTTAACGTTTGTCGTTTCGGTCGTGAGATAACAGCGACTTCGTTTAATACCCCAAAGTCTGTCACAGAGTTCAAACGACGACGACGTTATATGTCGCTGTAAATGCATAGTACACCATCACGATGATCTACTATTGTCCACGCTGTAAAATACGAAACACTTTGGCCTACGTCACAAACTCAATGAGCCGACAAGTAAGTGAAGTAGCGGAACTACTTGGTCTGTACAAGCTCTCTGTTATGTTGGCCAACAAGGCCTCAAATGCATCAGCTCGCCTGCGGTTCTGATCATTAGTACTGTAGCAGGAGTTAACCGTCAACAGAGCGTGTACATGTAGAGCTATCACAGTAAGCGTAGCGGCCACACGACTTCACCAACTGATAAAACGACAAAGTTTTCAGGATCGAGATTTGAAAGCGATGAGCGTTAGGCTTTAGGCTCCGAAAATAAAGGAGCAGCCATGTGTGTACCGTCGTTGAATCAGTAACGCTTAGCACGAACTTCGGCCCACGACTTTAACTATTATACTGCTATCCTGTTACTTACTTTCGAATCACGTCTTAGGCTCTTACCTCCCGTGTTCTGTCAGCTGATGTGATAGACTGATGTCTGGTTGACGAAGTGCCGCGAATGCCGGATGCCATGTACTGATGCTGCTGCTGCTGCAGAGAACGAGATGCTGAAGATGACTGAGTCTGCAGTGTCTGTTGCGACCCTGCTGTCATGTCACTTGTACCAGTTCTATGACTACTGTAACCAGCTGTGCTCGACTCAGCCTTCACTCCATTCAGAGCATGCAGCTCAGTGTTTGACCTCGGCGCTGCAGTGCTATCAGCCGCTGTCACTGTTGCTGCTCGACCCAGAGTCGTGGCGGTCGACTGGGCGGTGGTCGTGGCAGTGGCGCTGTACGTCACCGGTCGAGGTGCTAACGCTGGTTTGCTGTATGACGAAGAGGACAAAGATGATGATGCTGATGATGATGCTACGTCGGTGGAATCGGCTTCAGCTCGACGAGCTCTCAGCTCAGCCAGTCTTTGCGCCGTGTATTCAGACAGACCGACGCGTCCTCCAGCAACAGGGCCTCGCGCCGGTGTAGCACCCGGCGACGACGACATCGTCTAACATATCAAACGACAATTAAACAGTCATTTCATCGACGTACAATATGCTATCACCAGTGGCGCCGGAACGAATTTGAAAGTGGGGGGGGGGCACCCGTCCGGCGCAAAGCGCCGGAAACGATTTTTTTGTCGTGCCCCTCCACCTTTTTGGCTCTGAAAAGTACAATTAGTCGTTTTGGTGAGCGCTTTCGTGATGGTTAGTACAGTTTGGTCAGTTTCTTGTTTGCTATACTCACGGTGTCCACCGTGCCCTTCACTGTCATTTGTAAAAGTGGGAGGCGCACGTGCCCCCCGTGCCCTATGGAGTCGGCGCCACTGGATCATATCACGCTTAGCTTATAAATAAATCAATGTCGTAATGAAGCCGATAACACTTTTCGGAGAGCAACAATTGCAACATGCAACTGCTGTTGTTGCACAGCGCCTCTGAAATCGCCGCTCTGCTCTGCCAGCTGCAACTGATGCCGCTCGCCGCAACACTGCACAGCGTCAGATCCCGTGTTTAATGCACTCTGTTCAGCGTTGGTCGGATTCCGCTGACGAACGTTGAGACGACTCTTCCAACTTCATCTTCCGCCAAAATGGAAGTGTAGGTCAAGATACCACTGAGATGTCATTAGGTCAAGGATTTTAGTCTCCAGTCGTGCCAAGGATGAAATGATGGTATAAAAACGTCAGCAATTAGATTCATCGGTGATCAAAAACTCAAGGCACGATATGTCATACCAGGCGAAATGAAAAATGACGAGAAAGAGATGCATGTTAAATAATGATAGATGTTAAATAAAGGTCAAGGTGGCAAAATCAACCTACGTCCATAAACCTGTTGTTCTCGTTCTCTATACAGTGACTGTACAACTTTGCAAGTTGTGCGCTCATAGATCGACAGAAAAAATGGCCGAAAAAAGTTCTTCTTCGAAAGTTCCTTATTATCTGAACACAAACGCGAACAGTTTTAATTCTCATTTCACTTTCACTTTTCTGATATTCTCTTAGCTGGCTATTTGTGGCCTGTATGCGCAAAGAAGCTTCGTTGAAGAATATCAGAAGAGTGAAAGTATATTCAAAAGCAGAGCTATAAACGCCACAATCGATTCAACATCTTGCGGAAAGTGGCAAACAAAACAACTTGCTGTAACGAAGTTTCGAAAGATTTCAGTTCACGCACGTAGCACTAAAAATCACGACGCATACTACTCAGACCGACCGCACCCCAAACCCGTGTCATTCGTATATGTGCTTCGAAAATGCAGAACAAACTCACTTGCCACTTCGTTCTCTGGCCGAGTGTCAAAAGAGGCGCCAAAACTACATAGGCCTACAGCTGTTGTGTGCTGTATGCATAGTTGTTCGTGTTTACTGATTGGCACATTTTTTCATGTAATTTTTAGCATTTTTGGGTAAAAGTTAGTCAAGTGACCGGCTATTAAAGACTTGACTCGAACTGTGTCCGGTGGGGCTACTTATAGTTAAACTCTGCATCAGCTGCATAAGACATCGAGGGAGGTCACATGCTTGTGCGTTGTGTGTGTGTGTGTGTGTGCATGGCTTGGCTGGGACAGCAGGTGGACAGTCAAGACAGGGTGTTTGTTAAGCGAACGGCAGTTAAGCAGATCCATCCATCTATAGACCTGCACTGTGGCACTGCCGGCCGTAACTTACAGGCTCTATTTATATACGGTGCCACGTGCCCGGGGGCCCCGGCCGCCTCAGTCTGTCCGTGTAAGTTGCACGGCATGTGCGTTGAGTAGGCCTAGGCCTACTATACACACGTTACAAAAACGATGAAAAACACGAATAGAAACAGCATTATCTGCATATGTGGCTTATCGTATGTGTGAGTGAGTGAGTGAGTGAGTGAGTGCTATGTAGCTCGTGATAAGCGCTGCCGCCGATCGACTGTTTCCATTCTAACTGTACGAAATACGTTCATTCATATGTACCTACGTACACATACGCTCATACCGGCCTACGTTTTTACTACTTTTTGTACGATTCGAAGACAATTCATTATTCAGTTAACATCGTACGTGCGCCTGCTTTCAACAAAGAAAGGCATGATCCAGATACCCTCTTCTTATATGTCGCTCAACCCATTCGCCGCTTCTACACTGCACGCGGCGCTCTTTATAGACATCTATCGCACGGCCGCTGAAGTTGGACAAGCATTGGGTGCAGTCTAACGGGAAATGAATGAATGAGCGCATCAGTTGTATACTGTTCACAGGGTTCACCGTCAGCTCTGATGCGACGGTTCCCGTACCAGCGATTGTCTGCAGCCGTAGACGACGAACAAAGCCGCAACCACCGGCGCGCGCCTTAGGCCACAGCCGCATGATCAGCAAGCGAAAGCAT
>Ga0056115_1001551_pt1 | contig 11066 bp, 4 predicted proteins | sample WorMetOlspDAHAB1_FD_77007 | JGI IMG/M metagenome (GOLD analysis project Ga0056115, IMG submission 77007) | Marine gutless worms symbiont microbial communities from Max Planck institute for Marine Microbiology, Germany - Olavius sp. DAHAB.1 ... | reverse complement strand
TGTGTGATGCGCCTTCCAAGTTCGCACAAAAAGTCCATCCCGTCTTTGCTGATGGCCCCCATCGTTTCTGCCGCGATTGGAACAAACAAGTACGATTGGCTTAGTGACGAGTACTTGTTTCTTGTTTCTTTTCCTTTCCTTATTATTATTATTGTTATTATTATTATTATTATTATCATCATCATCATCATCATCATCAAAGAAGTGCTGAAATAACAACTATGAGACTGCAAGGTGATAATTTCAAACATCCATAACACCGCTTACGCGTGAGGAGAGATAGCATGTGACGAGACAGCAATTTCGTCGTTAGTGGATATATATTAGTGCCCACTGCCGCACAATATAAATGACACTGACGCGTGTTTGTGTAGTTTGGTGATCTACCTCTGCTGCTTTGAATGTTCGTCACGTGCCAAACCTCATCTTACTAACGCTGAATGTTCTCCAAACATCTCAGCAGATGCCCTCAGTGCAACAGAACGAATTGTGGGTTAATTGGATTGGACTGGAAAAGGCATTATCGTATTCATGTAAAGTCCCGCTCCTTGACAACTTTTCATGACGTCGTGGGTGACAAATTTTCGTTAAAGCCCAAAGTCCACTTGTTGCGTCACGTCACGACACGACACGACACGACACGCTATCTAGCCCTTGTATTTTGGCACAGGAAAAAGTCGTGACGTGCTGCGTCGCGCTTGTCGGACAGCACGGCGCGACACGCTCGTCAAGACGCGCGCGACACGCAGGACATGTCGTCACGTGTCGTCACGTGACGTGTTGTGAACTTGTGACGTGACGCTACAAGTGGAATTTGGGCTTAACGGAACAGCGGTCGATTGTAATGAACTTTAACGGCCCAGTGCATCGGCTAAAGCTGACGATCAAGTCGGATGAACTCGCTCAGCAGAGAAAAGCATGTCACTGCATCAGCAACAGACCAGCAGACTGGTGGAGGCAGCCCGGGCGGAGGTCGACAACGAGCATCGAACTTGCCACTGACCGGCACAACTACTGATGACGTCACGCGAGGCTCCAGCGCAGTTTCCGTGACGTCATTCAGATCTGCGCAATTCAAGCAGCAATTACATTACGCAGCGATAAAAACGATTACCGTATTAGCTAAAGCACTAGTCACATGTTTAAATCGAATAAATGTATTATCGGGAGAAACTTCGATATAATGTGATGCCTTGTAACGTTAATGATACAAATTACGAGTAGTTTTAGACAGTACGAAAAACGCACTTTTATACTGTAATATCATACATCCAAATGAGAGAATTTCTCTTGGACTAAGCATCGGGGGAGTACTTATACAAGTCTATACTTGATTTCATGTTCATTTTTGTCAGGCTATATATTTCTGTGTGTCTTTCTACTGTTGTGTTTGACATGGGTATGATGGGTGTCGCTGGCTGAGATAAACTCATTCATTTATTCATTCATAAAGCGAGGCGCATGAAATCTGATCGAACAAGGGCGGCGACGTAAGACTGACATCGCCATCTCTGGAAATTGAGCGCTAACAGACTGATGCGACAGTTGATGAAGAGGCGGAAGTGAGCCGATGACGGAAAGTGTCGGAGGAGGGAGTGATGACAATCAACTCACCGGCGGCGGGCGGGTGAGCAGCGGACGAAGCGGCGCGGATGTGTGAGGCCAATTACCCGGCAAGCAGGGAGGCGCGGAGTTGGGTCAACCAACAGTCAATGTGCTATGCAGGTGTATAAACAGGTGGGCGGGCCACTCTCGTCCCGGACTGCGCATAGGCGGGGGAGTCACGGGGGTCCGGCCGCCGTACCCCCTCTAAAATTTGGCCTGAGGGGGTCCGTACAACGACCCCCAAATTACTTTGTCAAAACAAACCTGGTATTTGCACTGATTTGTATGGTGGATAGAGGTGAATAGGCCTATAGGCCTACTGTCAACGGGTGGGGGTTCCGAAACTAACTCCTTATAATAACTCAAACAGGGTTGGCACAGTCTGTTGCTGGATTAACGGAAACGGTAAGTAAAGCCGTTCCCGACCCGAACCACTTATCCCAGAAGGCGGTGCAGATATACGATTCTATATGGCCCCTCAGCCAGGCGCCAGCTGAAGCTGCAAGATCACGGATTCGGGGCCAGTGTGCGTCGCATGGTGTGCCTGTTTACTTCCCAGCTTACGCAGGTGTGTGAGATTTTTAACTTTTAGCTTTAGGTACCAAATTATACTGTTCGCCAGTGCTTGGTGATTATTGTAATGCGCGCGAACAACTTGCCCAAGGTCGTACTCGACAGCACAGCGGCTGGAACTGACGCACGATCTTCAATCGCCACTGAAGCACTGAAAAAAGTAGGGACGGGGCAAAATGACAGGGCAGCGAAGGACATTGGAGGGACTGAAAGGGAAATAGAGGGCAGGAATAGGAAAAGATGGGGGAAAGGAGGGGACCCTACGGAACTGCGGTAGAGTGACTGCTTGGGCTTTAACGACTCTACTAATCACTTCCAGTCACTCCAGTAACAACAACAACATCCTATACGACTGTTTCATGCGGCTTATCACGCAAGTCTGCTGTATAAACAAAAGCTCGCCGGAATTAATCACCGAGCTAATGCGGAGAGGGCAGATTGCAAATTGATGTGAGTGCATGGGACCGGCGAACTACACACACAACTTAGCGTCGTCAAAAAACTGCAAGGACGAAAAGTTCGCCTGAAAAGTTATACACAAATTCATTTTCGATCTGCGCACAAAACCAATGTCGACACATAACCAGACGAAGGTTGTGATCGGATTTTTTGCCTGTCAGATCAGTTAGTATTCAAACCAAATGTCTGAATGTTCAGAGTTCAAATCGTATGTTTTCGATTGCCAGCTCAGTAGTCAATGAAGTAGCAACTCAAGTCAGAGTACGCATACATAGGCCATCAGAAATATATACTGTCTGCAGTCACGACCATTAAGTTCTCCTGAAAAACAGGCACAAAATCAAGAGGAAAAACAGAGATGACATAAAATGTGATAGATGTGACATAAGACGGAAGACAGTCAGTATAAATGCCAATTGGACTGGTCGTATTTTCGCTCAATCTTGCAAGTGTCATAACCGATCCACGACTCATTCAACGACTCTCAGTGCCAACTGCTGTACATTTCCCTGCAGTCTGCGCTCTACAGTGTCGGACTGAGGTAGTTAAGGACCTCAGGCTAGAAAATTTAGCGGGTGCCCTGTTACCTCCTTTACCATCGTCCCTGTATACGCTGCATCGCATATCAGGACGTTGGAACTGTATCCCAACCAGACATCTCCTCTGTATTATTCGGAATTTGTTTAAATTAAAACCGAAATGCACGACATGTGGGCGAGTGCTATTGCTTACTTTTCCCCCTTATTAACAGATTACCGTGGCAACTGCAAATTTGAGGGCCCCGAAAAATTGGGGGCCCAGGCCGCAACCTTCCAAGCCTTAATGTGCTTCATCCAGCTCTGTTTCTCTGAGTAACACGGACAAAGCCAGCAGCAAGCAGCGAGACATGCATACGTGTGCCGGCGCACAATGTCATCAAGTGTAATACTGTGGTTAACGAATCGTGGTTTACGATGCATGCTGACCGCCGACGACATCGTCCTGTCGTCCCATAATGATGCAGCAGTGCTGCGGATGGGGCTATACAATGCGACGGCAGCGGCGCGCTGACAAGCATTTGACACTCGGTCGTATATATAAATATAATGAGCAACCGTGAAGCCTAACGACCAGCCAGACCTACCGCAGCGTTCTACGATCATTAATTTCACTGCGACCTCATTTCTGCCACGATTCGAAATGGCTCGGTGTGCCATGTGTCTATGTGATTCGCACTCTATGCGTTTGATATTTATTAGGCTGTATTCATCAAATGACGGCGCTTGAGAGAAACGTACAGCCCACCCACAGCGATATACATCTCGCCTTACAAATCGAACGGTAGCTGTTATCACTTTACAAGTGGATATTTCAGACGGCGTCTGTATATTACATTTCGTCTTTGTATGTCGATGAACGCATGCTTTTGTTAGGCAGTGAACGACAAATACTGCATTGTGCACTGGTCACATCATGTTCTTGTTTATTGCCGGTTTTTTAAAGTATGGCGTCAGATGTACGTGAAATGAATGGCCACACGGTGAATAAATGATAAACTGAAAAACTGTCGTCAGTGTCGCTAATCAGAAAAAAATCGTTGAACTGTTATATAGATCGAGGTGAAATGCAAGCTTTGATTTGCGGGGTCGCCAGTCAACCGGGCGACAAACCAACTGGGCAACAGTCAACAGGAAGACGAAAATAACGATTTCTAAATCTAAAGCTGACCCTAACCATAAACCATCCCGATATTTTTTCGCCATATACAGGGTGGCCCAAAAAAGTAAGCGACTTTCACGAATCATCATTAAATCGTATTAAAACCCGCCATTAAGGCTAGATTTTTCATCGATTTAGACTACAAATTGAGAACAAGAATATGTCGAGTCTGTATTGACTATTCGATGTGTGACCTAATTAGTGACGTCATCACTTGCTGTGTTTGAAGCTGGGATACGGGTAAAATCAAGGCATCCGATAAAATCATGTTTGAAAACCAGAAAAAAAGAGAGAAAATATGGAAATATAAGATATTCTACATAAATGTCCATCTAAAAGTTTGTTTAGACATCGAATTCGCAGCTTGCTAAGGCGAGCTGATGACACAGGAAGCGCTAACATCATTTGCCGTATCTGACGCATATCACTAGTTTGCGGGTCAGACATTATTATTGAAGTCAGAAAGTAGGTCATGCATAGAATATCTAATACTGAAGAATAATATTATAGTGCTTGATTCATACTTTAATTTAAATGTGATCTCACTGACAGGCTTTAATAGGATTTAATACGATTGTTTGATTATTTGGTAGTGGCTACTTTTTTGGGCCACCCTGTATATCGTGTCGCCCAGATGACAAGCACACCCCTTACGCTAGAGTGACGACCGACACCCATGAAGTGACATGCGGATCGATGGTTACCTATACCATATACCTTATATGAATATGTTATTAATACCCATGAACACGCGCCATAGTGCGAGATGCTTACTGCTGCGTGCGCGGACAAGGGTTATAGGTAAGCATGCACCCTCATGTCACTCGATGGGTGGTGATTGTCTCCCTCCCTATGGTGTCCATATTGGGTGGTGCTCGCAGCATGCCGACGACGTGTGACACCAAAGTGCAGGTGACACGGCCAGGGGTGAAACCGCGAAATGTTCGGCTGCCACAAGGAGAAGGTCCAACACGATAAGTATGGACAGCGTATATACGTTGCCCGATGTGACGATGACAAGTGGTTTTCGCCCACTGAACACGTTAACTGCACGCATGAACCCGCGCCATGCACGGCTTCGTGTGGTGGTCGGCGATCGACGGCGAATAGACGTATGAAGACCGATGGATGTCGGTGGCTGGACATGGCGGCATCATGGCTAAATGGGTCTCATTAAACCGGTGTGAAATGAGACATGGCGCGCTGGTCCGACACGGCGTGACCAGAAAGCGACGTCTTGGGTGACGGTAAACGTGACGTAGCGGCAATCGTCAATTCGTGATGCACAAGTTATGTATCGTGTCATTTTCTTATTAGTGCAACAATTTTCCTTCATTTCCAGTGACATTACTCGAAGCGGTTACAGTACCAATCAACGTGTGGTTAATACGCTGCATGTTACTGGTCTGTTGGCAAAGTAGGCTACAGTGTTTGTTTTTAGTACAGTCCGCTTTCGGCTGTTATTTTAGCTTTTGTTTCGGTGTTTTCTGTCTTTTTAAATAGCATTTTTACCATATTTATAATTATAATTGCATATCATTATTATATTATTATGTATGGACCGAGTTGTCTGAAATAAGCGACAGGATTGGATTGAGCAGTAGCCCGGACACTGCGAGGTGAAATCGTTCCAAGGGTCAAAGGGTCAGAAGCAACGTATGACACTCGCTGATGGTATTCGCCGCTTAAATTAGCTGGTTGCCGATTTTATTGCACTATGATCATGCACAAGCAGGACAGCGGGTAACGAAGTAACCGGACGATTCGCCAACTAACTGGCGTCCGATCAGTCACTTGGTGCATGGACTGGTCAATTCGTGGACGGCATTTTAATCACATCTTATACAGCGATCGTCCAATGGTTAGGACGTCGGTCTTTGGCTGGCGGACTATCCCTGATTTACGCACGTGACCACTTGTGGGTAAACTGTCCGCTATGGGTCAACCAACCAGGCCAACTCAGTCTTCCATCCCTCAGAGGTCGGTAAATGAGTAGTGATCAACGTAATTACATGGATTGCGAGGGTGGCGACCATTAAACGGCAGAGCGGGCTGCGTCTGGCTGTTAGCCGCAGGTCAGGGCCCGTGCGCCCGGGCCTAGCCTACGGCTTATAGGCTGTACGCCCGCTCTCTCTGTGCATGAATAGCGTATTAGAGATGGTTTCAGGACGATACGCTGTACAAATTCATTTTTCTTACATACTTACTAACTCAGTGTACACAGGCCTATTCGCGACTTGATCAGTCAGAAAATTCAGTATCGTGAATCGCTTTTGTCGGAGAATCGCCCAGTTACCGGCAACACTGGCGACAAACAGCAGTTAATTCGGGACTGGCCGTTTGTGCTGCGTCGGACATTGTCACATTGCTAGTGGTAGTGCTGGAAACGCTATGCCCCCCGGCTGGTCATGCGCGCCGAGGAGGTGAGGTGAGATGAGGCATAACAAAGAGAAGAAGCAAGACCAAGTAAGCAAATCTCAAGTCACACGTCGTTGGACACTAAATCCCACGCCGTTCAGCATCGAAGTGTCATAATCCCCGAGTCAACAAAATCCCCAAAGTTTAACAGTCAGATACATGACAACGCGGCTGGAACTCGAGGCATGACCGGAAGAATTAGACCACACAGACCACACACAGAGAACCAGCTGGCCTACAGTCGCCACTCGCCCGGTCAAAATGCGGGATACAAGAAAGCCGCCTCGCGCAAACCGCGCATCGCCGCCGCCATACATAAACATTCGACATTAGCAATGCTAAGCATTCGAGAAAGTTGCGCTTAAATAAACCCGACCTTTGTAGTGTTTCCACTACTTCGGCCGACAAACTAGGTGCGTGGGTGGTAGCATGGTACACTGAGACAAAAGCATGCAAAGACTGAACAAGCCACGACAGCAGACCGAATTAAAACTGGACTGAATTTTACAGATCACAGTTTCAATCAACGCACTGTCGTTAAGATTATCGTATGCTTCTGCACAAAAAATATAAGAAGCCAAAACAGCCGTGAGAAGTGTTTTTGCCTTGCGTGCAGGAAAGACAGTGCGAAGAAAGTGCCAAACAGAGGTACATATGGTTTTCGCAGCGTCAAACAAAGGACGGATGTGCCTACGCGCTGAGATTTGATCGGAAGAGATGTTCAATTACGAAGGCTTAACTCAAAGTAGCTCACGGACTAACAGGCCTCTTAAGAGTCTACTGACGAGTGGTCCGTTTTATTCAGTCAAAATCCGATTATAAGAATTGGAAGAGGTACGAGGAGTTAATATTAGGAAGTCTGCAGAAAGAAGTGAACAATCACAAGTATAAACAAGCTCGGAAAGTCAGAAAACCGGGACGTCGACTCACACGCCAAGCGCAGTCGAGTTGCAAAGACTTGCGTCTGGCTCTCGGAGTTGGCACTGTGACCAACACAACTATAGACGCCTTCATCTGCCTCCGAAACGTCCTTGACAGCCAGCGTTCCATTCGCATACACTTCGTACCTACAACATACGCAGCCTCCCTGCAGCTATAATACGCAACTCGCCGCGAATGAAACCAAAAAAAACAGACATAATCGCATACGTAAGCAACATTTCCGACGATTCTCTTCACAATTTATCGTTTTTTTTCGTAATCTTCGAGACGAACAATCATCATCATCATCATCATCATCATCATTTATTTCAGGCACGTGGCCCATGGAGAAAAAGAATAGCACACAGACAGAAACACACTCAGAAAGTACAAAAAAACGTAACTACAATGGCTAACATCTAAAACCTACAATACAAGTAAAACATTTCAAAATCTTATCGATGATTACAGCAGTATGTGAGAGAATGAAAGGATGTAACTTAGACTTAAATAAATGTAATGTCTTCGTTGTCAACGAATTAAATTGAGTTAAATTCCCTTAGAGGTTAGATAATACACGAAACATGTAACAAGCAGACGGCCTGGAATGCGCTATGGAGTGCAAATCAAAATACACGATAAGACAGAGTTGTAACGAAAAGAATTCGAAACTCGCACTTGCTACAAGCTCGAGGCTACACGGGCGCGCGTTGATGCTTATGTCGCATAAATACCGCTACAGCGATTAATGGCTCTCAACTCGCGCACTCGCTGCCCCTTCATGCCGCCCAACTATAATATTTGTCAAACATTGTCATCAATTATACGGCCAACATCGTTACTTACTTGTGACGGTGAGCGAGAATCTGTTGGCGGTCGCGATACCAGGCCGTGTTGGACGCGTTCTCGTAGACACAGTTGAAGGACGCTTGCGAACTACGACGCACCACCAGTGACGTCACAAATGACGTCACGTTGAGCGTGGCGCCACCTAGCAACGAACACCGCAACCAATGTTCTGAATGTTCTGATGTCGATGTTTTTTTTCAGAGCAGCATTCGACTGCAATTGCGTTAACTTGCGTCCCATTTCGAGCTGTTGAACGCCCCGCCCGCCCCATCTCCGGCTGGTTACAATGTTCCAAGAATATCAACAGATCTCGCCTTTCTAGATACAAATGCAGACGTAATCTGAAACGGAAAAACCGATGGAGCAGCGGGAACTGGCGCCCGGGTGATGTCCTCAGTTTCTTCAGAACTGATGTTGTGTGAAATGCATGATGTAACCATAGGGTTGCCAACAGTTATTATACACTGTAGGTACAAATTACAATCCCACATTAAAGGTCACGTGTCACGCATCCCAGCGTATGTGTGCCTTTCCGGGACGCCGAATTTCCTGTATTTTGCGAAGCTTGTTTAAGTATTAACACCAACCATAGAGTTAAATGTGAGATTTTAAAAGCGATGTAACAGCGAAATGTTATATAGACACTATATTCACAGAGTAGTAAAGTACTTCAAATACAGTTTTTTAAAGTATTTTCGTAAATTTTCGTATGCAATAATTAAAAGTATTTGTTACAACTCTGTATATTCAGCAAATTGCATTTGACCGCCGACTTCTGTCTGAAACTGCTGGGGATGTTACAGCGCTCCCCGAACTCTGTAAAGCTGGAATAAAGTGGGGAAGGACATTGGCGGAGGAGACGAGAAGGAAAAGAAGATGGAACGGGGAGGGAAGAGGCGATCCATATTCAGAAAATGAGTTGTTAGCGACTACACGTGCAAGAAAAGGTGTTCAGAGCGACTGACTTAAAAACTCGATCGAGCTTTTGTGAATCTGCATGGGTGGCTATGTCTAGTCAGGTGCCCCGCGCACGCATATACCAAATCATCACACGCCGACTTCTCTGCACGGCAAAGACCTATTTGAATTCCGCGTACAACTGCATCATTCGTAATCATCTCCGAGAACACGATAATGTGGACGGACATTGCGGTGTTATCAGCAATGTATAATGGGTTCACGGCCAGCCACCCACGGCCATGGGCCACCGCTGGTCTCCCACAGCAGGTGCGCTGTGCAGATGTTTCAGGGCTCCACTCGAACTCGCGATACGGCGGCGACGATGGCGGCAAGGGCGTCTCCCCCTCAAGTCAAGTGGGAGACCTCCCCACTTCCCTTCCTCCACCCCACACTCCGCTGCCCTTCCCGCTCCCCTCCCTATCCCATTTCTCCCTCCCTCACCCCATTACCCTCACTTTCCCTTTATCCCCCCTTTACGGAGTTTACGGTGCTAAGGGACGTGTGGGAGTGTAATTTCGTGCACTTCAAACGGAAGTGTGACAATTACAATCGAAGTTGGTACAAACGGTGCAACAACATTGTCTCGTGTGAATTTCTTTGTATACGTGGAGGACATGCGACTATATTTAGCTGAATGTTCACTATTGCGTGCTGTTTAGTAGCGGGCTTAGGAGTAGGATTATGGTTAGGATTAAATTTTGTGCCTGGTTGTGCACAATAAATAGGCTTAACCGATTTTGTGGGACCAGGAAAGGCATATACAGTAACCCTTCCGGGCAGGCAAAAGTTTTTTACCAAACCCCCATAATGTATGAAAACGAGGGAGAATGCTCTCCCGGCGTAGCCCACAACTGATATCAGACGCCCCTGGACGTCGGCGCCCCTGCGCTAATGGAAGCGGGTCGAGATCTGCTGTAATTGAACATGGTGTCTGACGCGGTCGACTCTTATCATTATAGGTGAGGAGGCTGAGCGCCTGGGTCGTCCGTCCGTCGTCGAGTGCCGACATCTCCCAGCACTGCTGTCAGTAGCAGCCGGGGTTGCGTTTCCCTGCCGCCCCGCTGCGACTTGATTATCACGCCGCAGCTCTCCGCCTCTCCTCGGCCACTCGCGGTCACTCACTTGACCGGTGGACCACCGTACGAGGTCCGTCCGTGCAGTCAACGACTTGTCCAGTCGCTCGCGTTAATAAACCGTAACAACTAAACAAACAGAACGCGAACGTTACTCAGGTTCTGTCGCCTCTCTCGACACTGTCAGTAAAAGAGAGGAGTTATATTGTATACACTCCAGCGAAGCGGTCGAACGCAGGCCCATTACTCTGTATATGTTGCTTAATGCCTCATTTCACACGATTTTCCTCCCATCGATACGCTATGCATACATTTCCATACAGAACTGTTAGCCGTTAGCCGCAGTGCTGACGCAACGGCAATCGCGGTGTCATGGGGCAGTCATTAATTCAACCAATGCACCTCTGCACCTACGTGGCAGCAGCTACGACAATAATTGCACCGTGCTATTATAGGACAACACTTCAAGTGCCGATAGCGTTCAGACTTTCAGTTAGTGAAACCAGAAAT
>Ga0056115_1001550_pt1 | contig 11066 bp, 6 predicted proteins | sample WorMetOlspDAHAB1_FD_77007 | JGI IMG/M metagenome (GOLD analysis project Ga0056115, IMG submission 77007) | Marine gutless worms symbiont microbial communities from Max Planck institute for Marine Microbiology, Germany - Olavius sp. DAHAB.1 ... | reverse complement strand
GAATGACAATTGACAGCGCGGACGATTCGAAAATTTCGAATCGGACCATCACTACGAATCGAATCTCGAATCGGACGTACGATTCGAAATCGAATCGAATCACGAAGCTTCGCAGGTCCCTAGCTAAAATGTCGATTTTGTGACAACGGAAGCGGCAGAATCATGATTTTCAGCTCCGTCTGCAGCACTAAGAGTTCGGAGGAAGGGAAGGGGAGCAGGTTATGCAGTTCTGAAAGTACTCCTTTAAAATGTCTCGGCCCGTATCCGCGTGCGAAGTGGTGTAATTCGGGTATCAAAGGGAACGTGCCAAGTAACACACCACCGATCGACATTGCCGGCTATTTGATACCGTCAACGATTTTCGGCGCGCCACAGCATTTCGGTTTTTATCTGGGTTTAGCAGCCCGACGTCATTCTCGCGTCAGCCACGTCGCCAACCCAGTCGCACGCCTACAAGGTGGCTTAAAAAACAAGCCAATATCGACTTGTGGGCAGGTTGTTTAATAAAATCGCGCTAAAGCGGTAAAGCCTGCCAACGATATTAGATATTTCGGCCAAATTAGTGTATCGAACGAAGAACCGTAATAATATTATCACTTTGGCATTATATATTCCATGCGTGACCTAATTTGTAACGTCGACAACCGTGCGCGAGTCGCAAATCTGCGATATGGTTAAAATAAGTGTTAATGACGTCAGCATTCCTTCTTCCATCAGTTGCCTACGCAAAAAAAGCTACGAAATCTACTCCTTAGCCATCGTTTAGATTGAAATTCATGTAAAATATTCGTTCTTCGTGACTTCATTTTCTCACCTCTCTACTTAAGATTTTATCATTAATACTTAACATGCACAGTAATATGCAACAACAACTGATAATATGCTGGAATTTGACGAAAATCTCGCTTATTGGCGGAGTTAATGCGACCCATTGATTATTCTGTATAGAGGCGTTCTGTTGGAGACACCTTGTATTCGATAGGAGGTGAGTCGTCTCTGTGTGAGCTTAAGGCCCCGTCCATCACAGTCTAGGTCATGTCGGAGGCGATGCCATAAGGCCCCAGGATTTCTGAGTTAGGGGGCAGCGAGGGGGCAAGGCGGAGGGCATAGGAGGAAAAGAAAATTGTTGTAATCGGACTAACTGAGGAAAATAGCAGCAGGTGCTTTGGCCGTTAACGACCGGAAATAAAAAGAAATTCAACATCGACTATGCAGTATTCTGACACATTTTGTGGATTTTTACATAAACTTTACGCTGCGACAATGGACGGGAAGGGTCGAGAGGACACATATAATTTTTTTTCGACGACTGGGGACAGCTGGGAGCAGGGCATAGGGCACAGGGGGCAGCTGCCCCCCCCCCTGCCACCTTGCTGGCGCCGCCCATGGGCGACCGGAAAAGCTCGGTGACGACGACGATGCAAATACTCTGATGCAAATAAACTGATTGATTGAAAACCAAACAACTAAAACATGCAGAATAACACCGAATATCGTTGCCGTCTCCAATTACGACACTCTGCCAGGAAACGAAATTTGCTTATTCTATATACAGCTTTCGCATGCAGGATGCAGCCACAGCGAGGCGGGGTGACGTGTATAGACTTGGTGATAAAATCAAATGCGGTGATATAAGCAGTCACTTACAGCGGAAACCGGCACCATCGTCCATCATCGTTGGTCGACTCTTCCTCCCCAGAGAGTACTATCTCCAGTCTCCATATACGAGATAATATGCTGTCACGTCTATACTATGACCTGCACACGTTGCCACGCCGAGTTGGTGCAATGATGAAAACAAGAGATGTTATACAGAAAATTCCAATTTTGAAAGTGTTTTCGTAATTCCTCGAAGCCGGAATTTCGAAAACTGAAAGATCAATCAAATCACTATTTTATCGTGCGCCCAAATGTTGATCGAAGAGCTGGCCAACTTAGTCTACCGCACGTAGGAATAACCCAAACAGAAATAAATGGAACTAAAATATAAAAACCGATGAGCAGATAAATCCGGTGAACGGTCTAGAGCCACGAGATCAGTCCGACAGAGAGAAACAGACTAAGCTGGAGGAAAAAATTTTCTGAAAAAGTAGGTTTTGAGCTCAGAGTGAAACAGTGATCGTAAAACGTTGAGTTTATTGGTTTTGTTTAATGACCAACTCTTTAAGTGAGAAACTTTGTGAATTATTAGAAGAAAAAACTTGCCATTTCGATCTTGGCATGCTATAGGCTTAGTTAAATTACTTTTGAACGTCTCCCAGAAACCATGAAGTCATGCAGTGAACTGTGAAATGTAAATGTAAAAGTTCTGCACTCATATAGCGCCGCGAACCACAATGCCGCCTCAGTGACGCTGTGCGTTACAGACAGGGCCGGCGTTTAACCTAGGCCGCAGCCGAAGCCCGCACCCACGGCCTTTGTCTTGCAGCCACACATCCATACGTAGCCCTAGTCTGCCGTTTTCATGGTCTCCACCCCCGTAATCCACGTAAATACGTGTATATGGATTACTACTCATAGTGTGAAGGATTGGCGAGTAGTAATACAGTGGTAGAAAATAGATAGTAGGCCTATACCACGACGTCCGTTTTATTTTATGTTGGTCACATGTAGGCCTAGTGTGAGACGTTTAAGTACAAAAACTTTACCTATGGTGAAAATTTATCTGGTGCCGCCACTGGGTGTACTGGCGCTATTAAAGTATCAACCCCCAGCATTTCGTTGTTAGAGTTAAATGCCGCTTATCTGCTGCATGTCATTAATTGACGTAATAAAGCAGACTAAGCTCAGTTAGCTTGTTAGCGTCAAGTGCTGGCTTCAGAGAGATAAACGCCTTGCTGTTGTTGAAGAGTACTGGCTGGTGCCCTTCACAGAAAACGGCCGACAGATGCACCAGGCATCGGTACGGTTGGGAGAACGGCCTCCCACGTTTCTACAACTGGGAGTTAGTGAAAAAAATGTTTTAATCATCTGCAGTATGCAAGGGGTTGCTGTATAGCCTATGCTAATACGAAGCCGTAGAAAAACGTTACATTACCGTACGACTTTTAACGTTAACGGTGCCATGTCTGGCTGATTCTAGCCTCTGTATCCGCCTAACGGCATTATGGCGCTATATACATTTCGTATTATTATTATTATCATTATGGCTTTAGTTTTAGCTGTCAGGATGGAGCAATTCATATGTCGCCACGAAAGTGGGAGGTTGGCTGAAAACTTGGAGTGCGCCCCTCCGACTCCAACCTAAAACCGCCGCTGTCGATACATGTCGAATTTCGTCGAGCAAACTATTATACAGTCGATCGGATGTCACAGTCAATGATGTCAATGCGTTTACTTGTAGTCAACAGAATCCGTCTAACGCGTTCCATATGTTAGTCCCGTGCAAACGACAACGTCTGCATACTAAAGCGTCCGAGCACGGCCTCAGTGGTCGACGTTCAAATTACGGACAGGATCCGGAAGACGGGAAGATTGTTCCGTGCGACGGTTACCGGACGATTCGCATCCAAACCAATTCGTGGTCAGTCAATCTTAGATGCTTTAGCCATTTCTCTTTTCGTTTAATTACGGTCTGAGTCGGGCCTATTCGCAGCAGAGATGGAAATGGTTCATGGGTCAACTGTGTGATGGGTCACATGGGTCACTCGAATGGGTCACGAAATAATGGCCCACTTTTTTTCTCTAATTCGCAGCATGCTGCCCTGAACTAAACAAACCTATAACTAGTATTTGCGGAAGAATTCATTCAAAGTCAAGCGGAAAATATGGCGATTAGATAATCGCTCTGAATATGATTTTTTTTAGATTGCAGTCACTCGGCGAGTTGCCCAGTCAGCGAATTGACTGACAGCAAATGGGTCTGTCCACAAATCGTAGGCGCGGTTGTCTCTGAAAGCAATTTCACTGTTTTCGGTGACGTTCATGTTACGGACACGATTCGATGGAAGACTGTTTCCAGTAACAATTACAACCTAAAGTCGCACAAATACAACTTAACCAATCAGCCACTAAATATAATCCGAAGCTTAATCCTAACCCTAGCCCCACTAGCAAACAGCACGCAATAGTGCACAGTCAACTAAATATATAGTCACATGTCCTGCGTATCCACATAAATTCATACGAGATATGTTGTTGCACCGTCTGTGCTATACTTTAGGTTGCAATTGTCACACTTCCGTTTCCATTCGCCTGCGACGGAAAAGACCCGACAGCTATGCGTGATGAGTAGGTGCCTTGGCAGGCCAACAGGGTGGTCCAAAAACGTAATCTACTAAATTATCAACAAATCGTATTAAAGGCTGCCAGTGAGATTAGATTTCTTCATCATAGTGTCAAACAAGCACGATAATGTGTCATTTGGTAATAAATATTTCTATGCGTGACTTAATTTGTGACGTTAATTTCTGTCCGTGATTTGCGAACCTGCAATACGAGTCAAATAGGCCTATGCACGGTAACTGACGACGTCACAAAAAAGTCATGCATAGAATGTTTAATACCAACTTATAGTATTCCGGTGCTTCTTCGTACGCTCAAATGTGATGCAGATATCTTGCCCCGATGACGGCCTATTAATACGATTCATTGACAACTTGGTGCCTAGTGGCTTACTTTTTTTCGGAGCTACGGTGTGGCCGGACAGCCGAGCGTTTGTGTGGATGTTGTACAATTGCTTTGATGATGTCACTCGTCAGTTCATAATTCGCCAGCGGTGAGCAACGTCACAGAGAGAGACCCAATGCACGCAGTTTGGACAAGACTGGCCCACCGACGTCGCTGTCACTCACCGAGTATTGATTGCCAGTTTCTGTGCAGTAAGAACTCGACTGACTGCACACTTCGAAATCAATTCAATGACGCAGTGGCGGGAATGCAGGCGAACGACGGACGAACGGTGTTGGGATAGGGACAATCACCACCCGCCGAGTGACACTCCACCCGCAGGCAGTGGCGTCAACCTATAGTGTCAAACTCCATCAGAGAGACGAACGGACAGAGACACGTCCGTTTGTCCGTTGTGTCTGTCAGGGGCGTCCATCCCATAAGGGGAACGAAGCAAGATGCTTCATAGAAATTTAGGGGGAAATAAAAATCGGGGATCAACCAATAAATACACGAAATTTGGCCAGTTAATTGTCAGGAAAATCATTAAAATATTGCCACCAGATGTCACATTTTAAGGCTAAAATGCACCAAATTCGATTCCGGGCGTCTGTCGGTTTGTGTCTTGGAGGATTCCACTCACTGCATGTGGAACACAAGGAGGCCTGCTTAGCTATTATTGTGACTCGTCTTCTCTAAAACAGAATCAGTCGAATAATTATAACATTATTCTGTTATATTCTGGGGGACAATTGTATTGGCGGCCTTGACCCTAATTTTTGGGGGACGTGTCCCCCCTTGTCCACCGTGATTTACGTCCATGCCTGGGAGTGGGTGTATGGTTGATTTACTTAAGCCTTGTCGCTCCCGCTGAAACATAGGTTACAGACCACTCTTCGTCATTTTGAGCTCTGTTCTGTGCTGCCGCCTCCATTTTCCTCCAGCTGTACTTGCATCCTGCTGTCCACATCTCCTTCTTCACATCTCTCTCTTCCAGATGTGGTTCTTTGGTGGTCCTCTTCCTCTGTGGCCATGTGGCATCGACTGGAGTGCTTGCTTGCTTAGCAATGCTGTCATCGCACCTCTGTGTCCAAGCCAAGTCCACTTTCTTCGTCGTGTCAGGCTCCTGCTCAGTTTAGTTTTTTTCACAACTCCTTGCTACTGATGATGAAGACCAGTGTATATTCATAATTCTTCTGGTGCATGATTAACTAATAAATACCTAATCCTATAACCATGCGACTACACAGCACACAGTATAGTAACTTTGCGGACAACAAACTGTTATTGGCTATTACAGTTTATGTTATGTCGTCGAACGATGACTATACAGAAACGTACACGCAACACACGCTTTAAAAGATTAAAAACACGATAATTTTTATTACAGCAGATTTAATACCCTTCAAAGGGAAAACGCGGTTGATTTTCACCTCTCCCCTTTGACACCAAGTATAAATGCTGTTGCGGTCCATATCTTTCTTTTACAATGTCGAATGTCTGCGGCTTTTTGCTTGTGTGCTCAAATATATAATGTAATATTGGTCTATTTTTTGCTTATTTTTGACTTTTTTGTGCGCTTTGTGTACCGGTATATATTGTTGTCCGGTTTTAGCTTTTCATGGTGATCTTATTATTATTATTAAATTGTATTTTTTGACCAGAGGTAAACCCTTGGTGGCTCAAAAATTACAAAAGTTAACAAAGATTTGTTTGGTATTTATTTTGTATTTATTATTATTAGCATTAGTAGAAACTTTTATTATTAGTAACTATATTGTCAATGTAACTGTTTATATTTTTCTTTGTCTGTGCGCTATAGGCCTACTGTTCGGTGTTTTTACTGGTTCTAGTTTTGTTATAATTTTATTGCATTTGTCTGTACACACACATATATACGAGTTACGTAATATGTAAATCAAATGCAAACTACAAAATGTAATAATTGTGCAGACCGTTCGTTTTCAAGATGCGTTTTAACGACCATTCGCATTCGTCTGATGGTGGCAGATGTTTCCCGGACTGCTTTCGTTCCTGTGAAATAATTCTTGGTCGTTATCTTACACTTTTAATTGCTACTGTTTGTTGCTTCCTTATTTGTGCGGCGTGTTACTTCAAGGGTGGCAATTGTCACTGTGTGTGGTCTCCATCCATTGTCCATCCATGCACAATGCGCATAGGACACGGGACTCGTTGGTAACCATCCTGACGCGCCGTATAAAGTCGCAGCGTTTACGACCACACACCCTACATGCGGTGATCAATGATGTCTGTCTACGTTAGTCGCCGTCGCCATCTTGTAGGACAAGCGTGTTGTGGTAGTGTAGCGCCGTAAAACTTTGCTGTATCTGTCTGCAGTGCTTTGCAGAAATACACTGCGGTCTGTGAAGCCCCTTATGACGTAAGAATTTTTCTTCTTCGGATTTCTGCGTTCTGTCCCACCCTGTGTATTTCGTATACCTACAACATGGCGGCGCTGTTTTATCTTTTTTCATTGACGTCACGTAAATTCGGCCAACTGCAAATACACGGACGTACTATACATTAGGTGACAATGACGTCATTTGAATGATAGTTTCCGCCGCCATCTTGTAGGGCGAATGCATTTTCGCAGTGTAATGTCGTAAACGCTATTATGTGTGGAACTGCATCGGTCGAGCTACACGGTCCGCGAAGACTGTTTACGTGAGAATATTTCGTGCATTGTACCTAGGGCCTAAGTTGCCCTACAACATGGCGACATGCATGTTCTTTTTTACCCAATTCAGCGACGCCACTGCACCCCGTGTGTAGCACGCAGCCTCCGCGGCAGCAGCCATACTAACAGCGTGCATTCTAAGCCATTCTTATGCACAGACCTTCTTGTGACATCTGTGGTGCAACGAGAGGCATGCGTTTCGCAGTAAGAGAAGACCGGTATAGTCGAGCGCGTAACAATTTGTCAGACTGTGGTCGTAGGAGGTCGTTGATGCAGACGACAGAGGTAAGCCATGTTTACAAAACAGTGATCCGCTCATCTACCGATCGCATAATAGTCATAATCAATAAGTATATTAGTGTGCGTGAAAAATTTGACCGGGGAACTGACCAACTTAGTCTGCCGCACGTGAGGAATAACTAAAACAGAAAAAATAGAACTAAAACATAAAAACCGATGAGCAAATAAATCCGGTGAAGTCTATAGCCATGAGATCAGTCCGAGAGACAGAAACAGACTAAGGTGGAGGATAACATTTTCTGAAAGGGTAAGTTTTGAGCTCAGAGTGAAAAGGCGCTGGAAGGTGGTAGTAGTGTGTAGCAAGTTAAAGCGGCATATGTTGAAATGAAGGTCGCTGAGAGGGGGATGAATAAGTTGGATGAGGAATTCTGAGTTATGTAGGTAGGACTAGGAAGGCAGGATGAATATTCGATAAACGTGCTTACACCCTAACAGGACATTTTATAAGGGATTTTTGAAACTGCATTATGCACGACCGTTTTATAAGTTACGCTGAACGTTTAATGTCGTCGTGCATTGTATGAAGCTGGAAATCTTCATTCTGTTGACACAAAAGCAACATTTTAGCGGCAAACCTTTTATTTTACAACTCCACAAATATATGTAGAACAACTGCACATTTTGTGTAGAACTGTACACCAAAAAAACTAATCTAACCATTTTAACTGAGCGATTCCTCCGTATACGCTGGATAAGTAGGCTACTATTCTTGCGTCTTGTCCATCATGCCGTGGCTTGCCAACAATTGATCAGGCTATACAGTATACTCAATGAACTTATCCATAGCATGACAGTGACGTCATTCTATCTACGTTAGTAACCGCCGCCATGTTGGAGGTCTACGTCACGTTGTACTGTGGACAACATCGTAAACATTGTATACTTGCAAACTGTTGTGCGTGGAATTATAGTAATCTTGGTAATAATCTTGGAATAAGAAAAATAAAATTGTCAGATTTCCGTGTTTTAACTCCATCACTGTAGATGTAACTATACCTCCAACATGGCGGCGTGGTTTATGTTCTGTTCAGTAACGTCACTGTAGCTTATGTACTGAAATATGTGAGTGCATGATGTATGTATATTGATACTGCCTATATATCTAGTTTTTTGTATTAGTGCCGCAAAAAATACACAAAAATACAAACTGACAACTATAGTCTATACCCTAAAAACCAACACAGCGTTAAGTCAACACATCACTGTGAAAAAAAACTGCTGTTTTACATCCCATTCATTCTAGTTTCCGACAGAGGCGTATGTAAACCGTAAACGTAGTATAAAGGAACTTAAACTGAAACCATTCGCCCTTCCAGAAACAGGAGTTCAGTCGTGTCTCGCAAGACAGTCACTCGATCAGGTGCAATGTTTACGAATCAGCTTATAGTACACCAGCCATACAGTTTTATACGTGTTTTACTACAGTCGGTGGACAATTAAACTTACGGCTGCGCCCCCCCCCCAATGCGGAAATCAATCTGCCACGTATTAGCCGACATTAATACCCATGCGCGTCAAATTTACGGCTGTATACGACTACGGTTTCCAAGCGAAATGGTGTGATTTATGCCACGGATTTTCACGGTGTCTGTACGATGTTTATAATAAATAAAAATAAATAAATATATCAAGTAGACCCACTCACTAATTATTTACGCAAATATTGGCGAGCATGTGAAATAGGAGCTTTCGTCTGTCGGCACTTGTTCCCGATATGTTGGCACTGACAGTAATATCATTACATAGGGTGGCCCAAAAAAGTAAGCCACTACCAAGTTATCAAAAAATCGTATTACATCGTATTAAAGCCTGCCAATGAGATTAGCTGTATTCGTCAAATTAAAGTATCAATCAAACACTAAAATATTATCTGTAGATAACAAATATTCTGTGCTTGACCTACTTTTTGACGTCAATAACTATGTCTGACCCGCAAAGTAGAGATATGCGTCACATACGGTAAATGACGTCAGCGAGACATGGCTGGTCTCGACTTTAGGTTGGCATCAGCTGGCCTTAGCAAGCTGTCAATGACATTCCTAAAACATCTTTAGATGGACATTTACGTAAAAATGTCTTTGATTTCCGTATATTCTCTCTCTTTTTGATTTTCATTCACGATTTTATCCTACACATTGATCTCACCCGTATTGCAGCTTCAAACATCAACTGGTGACGTCACAAATTAGGTCACACGTAGAATATTTAATACACACTTATAACAGTCTTGTGCTCATTCTATACTCAAAATTGGCGAAAAAAATCCAGCCTCGGCGACGGGGTTGTAATACCATACAATTATAATTCTTGATAGTTGCTTACTTTTTTGGGCCACCTCTTGTGGACTTCTGCACGAGGTCGTATGTTTGCGTTCATTAGTAAATGGGTCTCTCGAGTTATATCTATGCAGTACTCGATCTCCGAATGCCAAGGGCAACATTGTCATCGCCGACCGTCGTGTTATTATGAAGCCGTTCCAAAGAAAACTCTGGCGGATGCCCAGTGCCTACTATGGATTGATCCTGTAATGTGTGTGTGTGTGTGTGTCCCGTGCCGGAGACGAAGCCAATGGAAAAGTGTCATGAGCCTAAAATTGTTCTTGTCACCGGGTATATTGTGTGGCTGGTCCGGTCATCTGAAACAGTCAACCACAGCCTACCAGTCTACCGTAAATTGTCGTTTTATTATTATTTTATTATTAACCATGGTACCCGGCTAGGCCAAATATACGAAGGTCACCAGGCCAATCAATGCTGCGACGGAACATATGTCATATCAGCCATAATAGTCACTACTGATCACTAATAGGAAGCCGCAGAGTGCATGCATGGAATCTGCATAAGCCCTTCATGTCATTGACAGGTTTAATACAATTTAATACCAGTTACTGATTGCTTACTTTTTGGGCCACCCTGTGCAGAAGGCCTATCGGCGACTATTGTTTACCTTATCATAGGCCTGGCGCCTAAGTAGTAGGCTGGCTGTTATACACTGATACGCAGAAAACGCTTGTCGTACGCCGGGCTATTATTCTTCTCGCGGCGAGATCGTTATTGTGAGTCGCGCCTATAAATCATAAGTTGTAACCAGGGCTTAATCAGTGGCAACAGTAATCACTCGTGCTCGTGCTGTGGCCGCAGGCCGGCGCTGCTGGCGGCAAATACATTTGCTGTTGTAATGAATATTAATGGCCAAAGCACCTGACCTGCGGGATGCGATTTGAGTGCGATGTGTTTGCGGTAATTGGCGCAGCGGGTTTTGCGTTAAGTAGCCTACTACGTATTACGTTCTATGGTGAAGTACGAACGTAAGTCAGTTCGACCGCATGATTATTTATCGGCTAAAGCTGTTTTCGATTTCTTGCTGTGCTGCCGAAGGGCTGCGCAGTGCAGAAAATGCTAATCAGTGTATTTTCCATGATTCTGAATCTGGGGGTGTCAACAGAGTCTCGGGGAAGGGG
>Ga0056115_1001549_pt1 | contig 11070 bp, 7 predicted proteins | sample WorMetOlspDAHAB1_FD_77007 | JGI IMG/M metagenome (GOLD analysis project Ga0056115, IMG submission 77007) | Marine gutless worms symbiont microbial communities from Max Planck institute for Marine Microbiology, Germany - Olavius sp. DAHAB.1 ... | reverse complement strand
TTACGGAATTCTTACGGATGAACGTAATTCTTACGTACTTTTGCAACGGACAACGGCGATACGGGAACGGAGGAACGGATACGCAACGGTGGTAACCACGCATTACCTGGATTACGTAACTGAGCCGTAACTAGAGACCTGACCTCATTTCCGTCAAACCGCGTTTATGATTGGTTGTCGCGGTTATGCGTCAACGTGTTGAGGTCACATTAATTATAATAATTGTTATGCGTTATGGTATCCTATTCCTGGTGAGATCGAAGGGGATTCTTTAATTTTAAAGGATTTCAGTTTAAAATCGATCGATAGTTCCGCGTACGATACGAAAAAAAACTGATCATTATTACAGTGCAGAATCAATCGTAAAATTAACCGTATGCTACACACATCAGTTTAACTGCTAACCTCACTACTGTTTCCGTTTCGATGTCGTGGTGACGTCTAGAATGACGTAATACATTCGAACAAATTCGAATAAATAACAAAGATGTCGTTTGTATATCAAATATTGTGGATTTCAGGTGAACATATTTGCCGTCTTATTAACGTTAAATTGTTAACCGGAGAGTAAACTTGTCGATGGACCAGCGGTGTAGATTTGCAACAAACGTGGAGGAGCGACCGGATTTGGCCACGATTGAGCCTTCTCCCGCGGGGCTTTCTTCCGTCCGATCCCTTCCCATCCATTTCCTGCCTTTAAAAGTATAGGCCCACTTAAGTCCAAATGTAAGAAGTCTATCACGGCATAGATGATAATGACAACGAGATGTCCGGCATTGTAGCTCCAGTTCTGGCTAATCTATCACATCGATCTCAGCTGGTATGCTACCGCAGTCCCAGAAACATGCCCTTGTCACTGCCAGATTGAAGAAAAACACGTTGGACCCAACCCCGACTATATGAACTCGTATGGACCAATATCGAACATGTCATTCACATCTAAACTAGTTGCTAGTCGTTTTGTTGGTCACTGTGAAAGCAATGGTCTTTTCCCTGTCAGACAGTCTGCCTACCGCAAGTGCCATTCGACTTGAGACGGCTGTCACAATCGTTTACAATGACATTGTTCGTGCAGTTAACAGAGGACAACTATCTGCTTTGATTCTTCTCGACCTGAGCTCTGCATTTGATACTGTTGATTGCGGATCTTGCTTCAGACTGGTTTACCTCATATCTCACAGGTCGCTCACACACATTCTGTACCTATAATTAGTCAGTCAGATCCAATAGCCATCGAGTCCAGTGTTCCGCAGGGCTCTGTGCTTGGCCCTATCTGATTTATTGCATAATGTCGAGGATGCTGACGACCTGCTCTCCAGTCCCAGTGTTAGTCACCATTTCTTTGCGGACGATACTCAGTATACTCTGTGTATCCTGGTGATGTGTCAAGCGGTTTGCAGCGGTTTGCAACTTGCGTCCAGGATCTGCAGTCGTGGTGTGCGTCGCGTCGCCTGCAATTGAATGCAGACAAAACTGAACTGATGGTTCGGTTCTCTTGCCGCTGTTCGTAATCGATCAGTTGGCTGGTCCCTCAAAGTCGGGTCTGTTGTTGTACCACCTGCTGATGTCGTTCGAGATCTGGTCTAGTGAACTGACGATGAATGAAGCGACATGTCAGCAAACTGGTCATCACCTGTTTCTACCAACTTTGCCGGCTGAGACAGACAGCTGAAACACTACGTCGACTGCAGTGTGATGCAGCAGCTCGTGTCGGCGTTCATCTTGAGTCGTCTTGACTACTGCAACTCCATCCTGATCGTTCTTCCGTGGTCTTCCATCGTCCATATTGCAACGAGTGCAGACTGCAGCTGCCCAGTTGGTGATGGGCCTTCACCACGTGACCATGTTAGATCAACTCTTTACGAGCTACATTGGCTGCCAATTCCTTTGCGCATCAAGTTCATCCGCTGATGTTTCTGATGCACGCGAATCTATGTCCGGCATATATCAGCGAAGCCGTGACATCAGTCAGCTGCGGCCCATCACAGCGCCGACTCCGTTCCTCTGATGGCACAAATTACACAACGCCAACTTCGCCAAGGACAAGGACCAAGTTTGGCGAGAGAGCGTTCTCAGTTGCCGGACCTTCAATCTGGAACTCTATCCATGAACGAATCCGTTTTGTCACCCACAAGCACTGTTCTAAACGTCGCCTCAAGAGTTATAATTTTAGCATTCATTTTAATATGCCTTAGGCTTTTTATTGACTACGCAATGCCTGGCCGTTCCGGCTTGTTGTAGGTCAGGCAATAATGCAATAAATAACTTTAATAGTAATAATAATAATATTAATTAATAATAATAATAATAATGTTTTTAATGTAGCTTGTCCGTCTGTCGTCATTGTACTTTTACTTATTGCTGTAACTTTATCTGTGATTTCTTTCTTTCCTTTACGTTTTCCGAGCCAATTTCCATAAGATTAAGTGATTGACCTTTATTTTAACAGACAATATTGTTCTTCAGTGCCATACTCTGATGTTAGCCTATAGGCCTATGTTGCCTGCAAAACTCGTCTGCGAAATCCGACACTTAGTGTCAAGTTCCACGTAAGAGGCAAATAGACAAAAAAAACAAACGGACGTACTTTTTTGTTTGTTCGTTTCTTAGGCCCATGTGTCGGGTGTGTCGTTAAACCTGCTTACTCACTCCCCTGTTCACGTCACCATGGTCCATAAGTGCATGCAATTTGGAGGAACGATAGATTGTCGTGATTGTCTGACATTTTCAATCAGGGGACAGAGGACGTGCATGGTGTCAGTTGAGGGCGCGGCTTCTGCTGTGATTGACATGCAGGCTCCGAAGTCGGCTCTGGTCGGCGACTTATTCGACTTCACGGTACAGCTCAACAGTCCAATGCTCATCAGTCTAACTCGCTGTTGTTGGATGATTGAAGCGCTCGGAATGCTACATGCCATCAAAATACCACAGCCGTACGTCCACACTCCATCACACTCTGTCTATAGCCTATATGAGGAAGTCATTAAGGTTAACACGGGTGATAGTCTGTGAAATGGCAAGACTAGTAAACCGTAAATGGCAATGGATTCCTAACACTGACAACTCTCTCAATGAAGAAATATCTACGAGCAGTACTAACAACGGAATCGGTGTTATAGCTTGTATGCACGACCACATGCACGTCTGAGGTGATGGGCTGAAACTGAAAAATTAATCAAATTTGAGATGTACTAGGCTAACATAATTTTATAGCAAAGTGTCAAGTCAATACGCAACTTACATAGCTCCAGACTGGATAGATCCAGCGTACGACGTACACTTTGTACAGTCCGTTGCGGACAAGCAACATGTCAGAAGCCATTCCGAGAAAGTATTTGCGGGAGAGATCATATCGATCTCTGCGGGTACGTAGACACTGGACAAAGCCAAAGGTGCTAGATCTGAGGCTTGTAACATAAAAAAATTGATTTTCAATAGTGTACATGTTGCATAGTGACGGACGGCAAGTCCAGGGGCTTGGGAAGGCCGGCCGGGTCAGTAGGGTAGCTAGCTAACCCCACCCCTAAATTTGGAGCTTAGGTCAGAAATTGCATATTTTATGTTTTATGTATATGTGATAATATGTTTATTTATTTATTGATGTGCGTTTGTCGCATCGCAATAAAAGGTTACTTACTTGCCTATATATGGCGCTTATGTCGGACAGGTGTCCTTTAAAGAAGATGAAAGTATGCTTTAATCTTATCAAATAAAATTGTTTTTGTGTTGTGTCTTTAACAAGTACATTTATCATTTGCATCTTGGTCCCTTCCCAATTATAATTGTGTTAACAATCAGCACGATATCGAGGAGTGGGTGAACATCAAATGATCATGTTATGTGATTGCCCTCGACCTCCCTGTTGCAAATGGCGCCCGTGCGCCTCGAAGAGTCTGGACCGTGGAGGACCCCTTGTGACCCACAGCCGTGCCCCTATTTGCCTGATGCCCCCACCAGTGTCACGTTATCTTTAAAAAATCCACGGGATTGGATGCACTTTGATATGGACAGTTAGTTACACGTTTTACTGCAGCCTTTATGATCATTCGACAAACTGTACTGAGTGAGTGAGTAGTTTTCGCCGTCCCAACCCGACACATAATTTCTCATTTCAGGGCCTAAACACACCATATGCTGTCAATATATATTGTAGGAACATGGAGCCGTACGAGCGTGCTCAGGCGACGGTGAGTGTCGAAGCTAGCCGTAGTGGAACTCTGACAATCGTTGCGTGCTTTCACTCGAAGGAACTCGGCGGAGTTTCTGGAACGACGGAGATCAACATCATTGCTCCGAAACATAGCATTACCAGCGCTGCAGATGTCGACATCGCACTCTAACAGCTCTAATTATGACCCCAAAACTTTTCGATTTAGTTTTTAGCTGATCATCAAATTATTTAAACAACGCCCTAATTACACTGGACGCGTCGTGCTGCATGCAGTTGGTAAATTTGTAAGTATCGAGTTATATATTTTACATCTTAATACATTGGATGAATGCATAGCCTATGCTCGACTATAGTACTTGCAGTACGAGATCAATCTAGATTAAGCCTAATTACATTGTGGTCGATTTCATTTACTCTGTGAATTGATGGGCTTTGTAACAAACAACTTCGTTCTGGTTGTGGGTGAAATTGTGTATACTTTTTGCAGCCTGTTATTCAGCGAATATATGTGAATGAACTATTTTTCTGCATCGCATTAGCTGTAATTATCACCTTTTTTTGGAAGAAATGATATAAACTAATTAACGTGTTTGAGTTAGACCTGCACACTGTTTAACATGATGGTTACATCTAAAGACGTCATATGAGTTTTTTTATATTTCAAAGTGTAATAGCTAGCCTATATAGTCCATCACGCATCTCTAGTCATATCATATGACTAGAGGTGAACGTGATAAACTAGGCTATTTCAATTTGAAATATTACAAAAAAATGGTTTTTTATTTCAAATATTTCAAGCTGTTTAAACTCCGTAGTTAGCATAGGAGGCTTACTTACTTTGTTTTTGGCATCTGGCAGCTTTGACTCTGACAGGTGCATGTCATGCGGTCATGCCTGGTTTCGAGCATCACGTTTCCGTGCCGTTCAGCCGTTACCGTAGCCGTGCCGTAACGTAGGACTGGTGAGCTCATCGTCAGTCCTGCTGCACACCACTGATTGTTAGGCCCATGCTGCAATAGCTTCCACGTCGTACTCGCGTTTCGATATCTATCTATCTATTAATCTTGCAATCAATCAATCAATAATTTAAGTGAACAAATGTAAAAGCATTTCAGTCACTGTACATCAATATGGGGATAAATTACATGCCGTGAAATGATAGTGAAAAAAGTAAGTTTTAAGTTCATGTTTGGATGTCGACAGTGTCACCGATGACGGCACTTCTGGCGGAAGACTGTTCTTTTGTCCATAAAACACAAAACACATGTTCCTGTATATTTGGCTCATGTTATGGAATTGTCATGCACTTTTTAGTTCGTGGAAATTTCAGGCTTCAGCGTTCAGCCAGTTCACTCTCGCTGTATCTCAAGCATTAGTGGTTACTTATTTAGTATTGTCTGGCTGGAGAATAAATATATTTCTATGTTCGGTGAAGAGTCGATTTGGAAATTTGTGCTACATTTTGCCTTGTATAGTTAGCTTATCGTGTTTAGATTGTGCTGCTTTTTGAACGCTATGGGTAATTAATATTTATTTACGCGTTTACAAATTATTGCGGCTAATGGTAACCTGCTAGTGGCAGAATTTTCGAACAGTTTGTAATTGATGGATATTAATATTCTATGGCAAGTTTCCCCGTGTTTTGCTATAAACAGTGCAGAATACGATTTGCTGTTGTTGGTAACTTTTCACAGTTTAGTCATGCACTGGAAGACACGTATCCGGTAATGTGCTACGGTGTTTTTGTTACTTTTTTTGTTCTGCCACATTTCGGCTTTATTGTGATATCGGGGACTGCAGCCTACCGACCGTATATGCACGTCACGCGTGGGAATGCCAGCCGGCCGCGAGTGTGAATCAATAGCGCGTAGGTGTGAAACTAATTATCGGCCAACCGACCGATCGTTGACAACAATGGCCTGGGAAAAACAAGCGGAGGAGGAGGCAAGGAGAAAATAGTCGAGTATCTGCAGGATGCGCACATACTGCGAATAGAGCTCTACTGCCAGCCGTGCCAGCGTGACTACACCATGGTCAAAAACAAGGTGTCGATCATCGGTTACATGCTGCGATGCCCGGGCTGCCACTGAAAGCGACAACTGCAGACGGGCACCTTCCTTGAAGAATTGCGTCTGCAGGTTGATAAATTCGTCGGGCTGCTCTTCCTGTGGGCACACGAGGCACCCATCAAGATGGTTCTGAGCATGACCGGGGTCTCGTCTGGTACCGCTGTACAGTGGTATCAGTACTTCCGAGACATTTGTTCCTGGAAGCTGGTGAATTCGCCAATGACGCTTGGCAGTCCAGGGAAGATCGTCCAGATCGACGAAAGCGTGATGGTAAAGGCAAAGTATCACCGGGGCCACCAACTGCGTGCCAAACAGCGTTGGGTGTTTGGGATCTACGATCCAAGCACAAAGGAGGGGCACATCGAGCTCGTTGAGCAACGGGATGCGGCGACGTTGCTTCCCATCATCCATCGCATCGTCGCTCCAGGAACCACGATCTGGTCGGACGACTGGGCCGCGTACTGTCAGCTGTCGTCGCTGGGCTTTATGCACGAAACAGTCAACCACTCGCGCCACTTCAAGGACCCAGACACAGGCGTGTGCATGAATCACGTTGAGGCCTACTGGAACGCCGTCAAACGACGTTTCAAGCAGATGGTAGGCACCAGCGAAGACATGGTTTTGTCGCATCTTGACGAACACATGTGGCGCCAGCGGTTTGGATTCACTGAAAAGCTGGCGTACTTGAATCTGAAGCGCCACATCGCAGAGCGCTATCGGCTCTAATCCTTACTGTCGCCAGCAAAAACACTGGCTCTTTTCAGAGCAACCCACATACTACGAAACGTCACATAGGCTTTGGCTACATGCACAGCTAATAGCTAGTAGCAGTATTTCTGTTAGTTAGGCAGCAAGGTCACCACTTGTTTTTCCCAGGGTACTGTTGTCCCCGGTCGGTCCGTTGGCCGGTCGGCCGATAATTAGTTTCACACCTACGCGCTGTTGATTCACACTCGCGGCCGGCGGCTGGGCTCCCGCCGGTAATCTGCGTGGCTTGCGTGCATATACGGTCGGTCGGCTGCAGTCCCCGATACTGCATTAAAGCCAACAAAATGTGCAGTTCGTGTGTTATTTTGTTTTGGTGTAGAATTCTTGCCGAGCGAGAAGCAAGGAATGGCACGAGTTGTGTGTGACGAATTGGCCCGCCAGGCGTATGACAGCACGACGGACGTCTTTGTTAAGCGGTTGATACAGCTACGCGAGTTGTCGGAAGACTGGAACCAGATCGACGGAGTGAGGGAGACCAATTCTGCGTCATCTTCTGTATCTGCCGATCGGAAACCACTGAAAAGAGAGTCGCAGGCGTACGCTGCTGACAACAACATGTCTGACAATGATGACAACGACGACGTGTGCGACGTGTCTCTGGTCTGCGATGAAATTCCGTCGTCGTCTGATGTCACCGTGAAACAGCGTCAGGCTAGACCTGCATCACGTATGTTCGCTCTGTTCATTTTTTTGGGAGTGGGCGGGAGAAGACAATTTTCTGTTCTTGATTTCACATGTTTTAGCATTGTAATTATGTTGATTGAAATGTATCAGTGTGTGTCTCTATGTTTTACTTTAATTTTTTTATCGTATATTATGTTCTGCTGCCTTCTGGCATATTAAGTGATGATTATGATACTTGTTAATGCGCCTACTAGCCAACAAAAAATAAAAGTCAAATTCATACTTCACTATTTGCGGAGCTTCAGCGGTGCTAATAATAATATCGTGATCATTTGTAAGTAGGCATAACGTGGCAGGCATTGCTCTAAAGTTGCCTGATGTCAGTGTAAATTTCTATAGTGCATCACTTTGTGGGAAAGAACCCATAATATTCTCAAGCCACAATATAGCCTTATTGTTCTGGTAAACCCAATCATTCAATCGATTCAGTGCACTAGTATAGTGCAGGGAGAAATGTTTTGACAACATTGGAAAATAGCTTCAATAATGTCGTAATAAATTACGGGATCTAGAAGACTTTCGATCTGGCTTGACTTGTCATACCATGTATTAGTTTAATTGCTACAGTAGAAGCCGTTCATTTTGAATCGTAATTTTATTCAGATGGTTATGGCTAAAAGTATGTTCTGCTTGTTGTCACATTTCACTATTTTATGGCCGTCTTTGTAACATACGTTTACTTCATTTTTTTGACTCACTTTTCTGATGAATTTTTCTATTTATTTTACGTCGCACAGTCCAGCATAGAATAAATGCATTCAAGAGGACAGAACAATATATACAGAAAAATAGCCTAATGTAGATAAAAGTTTAGTATACATGGAAAAAGGTGCATCGCAGTCTCACTTTCAAAACTCATTGGCAGTACTGTACTTACACATTAAAAATTCACAAGTATATGTACCGGGTAATTCACAAGTATATCCTTGAAAATTGCAGTACATTTTAGATAACAGTGTATTTGTGGCTATTCACATGGATATAGTGTGGCTGGCAGTATAATTCAAGGTTAAATTCCACTATTGCTTGTATAAGCAAGTGTTTAGTATGTGATTAGGGATATGGAGCAGAATTTGGCTGTCGTTTGCAGGCGGACGTGGAAGGCCTCGAGGAAGTGGCTATTCGGGCGGTGTGGGTCGTGGCACGGCAATATCAGTTCCTCAGCGTCTGCAGATGCTTGCCAAGAAGAACCGCGTGGTTCCACCGGGCCAGTCGTGTGACGAATGCGGCAAAAGCTTCCGCTATGTAGCGTGCCTTGAGCGTCACAAGCGCATTGTCCATGGCAGCAAGCAGACGACCTTCGAAAACCCGGCAACAAACTGGCTGAATCTCGACCCGGAGCTGATAAACGAGGCGAATAACATGACGTCGTTCCAGTGCACCGAGTGCCCGAAGGTGTGCGCCACGATCCAGGAGCTGTGCTGGCACGTCCGCGTCCACAACATGCGGACCTTCAAGCCCAAGCCGGAACAGTCCTCCTCTGAGCAGCAGGCGTCCATGGACCTCGAAGATGCACTGATGGAGATGCTGCCGGATGAGTTCAAGTGCGGAGTCTGCGAGCGCCGGTTCCGCTCCCAGCACGACCTCATGATGCACATGGCGAGCAACGCGGAGGCGCATGAGTGCCCGGAGTGCGGCCGACGCATGGAAAACGCTTTCTACCTGCGAGTGCACCGTCTCATCCATAAACAGCCACACAACTTGTCGGCCAAGAAGAAGGAGCCCGCAGCCACCGGGTCGGTGTGGAAAAAGGGTCCCATGCAGTGTCCGCTCTGCGGCTCGATGTTTAAGACGTACGCCGGCTACCAGGACCACGTCAACGCGGTTCACGAGAAGAAGAAGTTCATCTGCGACGTGTGCGCGCGCCAGTGTTCGCGGCGCAGTCAGCTGACGCGTCACATGTTGACACACGGCGGCGAGCGCCGTTTTGAGTGCGGCAAATGCGGTCGCCGATTCCTGCTGCGTGAGATGCTGCGTAGACACCTGCGGGCCGTGCACGCGCGCGTCCGACCACACCTCTGCAACTTGTGCGGCCGTCCGTTTGCCGAGAAACATCAGCTGAATACGCACATGAAAGTGCATCGTAGATAAGCAGACCAGCTTCGAGCCAAGCACGGTATGGAAACGGGACAGTCACTGTGGATTGTAAGGTACTTATGGGTGCATAACACATAAGCCTGGCTATCTCTGAATGCATAGGACACATATGGAACATTTGAACGTTGGCCAGTGGACATTAACTCCACATTTCAAGGGCTGCTGTGCATGATTTTCTACTGAGTAACTGACAAGCAGCTGACATCTATGTCTGAAGCATGTTTAACATTGTTAGAAATCGTTGTTTATTATCATCATTATTATTTTTTGTTTGCGGTAGTTAAGATCCAGAGGGCTAAAAAGAAACTTCAGTCAAAAGTTGAAATGGGTAGAGGTCCAGTTATTCTTCTTCAATTATTTATATATTTTAAATTACCTACCAACAGAAAGCTCTGGACGTCAGATATTGAAGATTTTACAATGTTAACAGCTGCGATGGCATGGTACTCGGCAAGTAAATTACTACTACTACCACTATTATTATTATTATGTGGTTATAGTAATTTGGATGCTTTCGGTCTCATGTAGTAGTAGTTTAGTAATTGCATGCTTGATTAGTTGTATGCACCCATATATTTACATTTACAATCCATTGTCACTGAATGGCAGTTGGTATGCACATGGCTCTGAGGACCACAGATATGTACGGCCTATGTAGTTAAGCTTGAAATCACAAGCAGTTCGGATTGGATTTACTATAGACAAGTCGGCATTTGCCATACAGAAGCCGTAAGCAAGCTTGATTGTGTAGTTAGTACACAATGTATACATTTGTACACTTTTGTGTTTGTGTGTATGTTTTGCATAGTTATGCCAGCATCTAGTTTGTTGGCAGTTTTGGAACTCTTTGTATAATTACGATGTTAATGTGAACGTTTCAGTTTCTTAATGTTTTAGACTGTGCAGTTGTAAACGGTTGCATGAAGCGAATTGTGCATAGTGTTTACTGGTGAAATGAGACGAGGAAAACCAGTGATTCCTGTTTTGTGGTTTTACACGTGGACGACTTTAGTAATGTGTAAGTATTGAGCACACAAAACAACATTTTTGAAATGTCGCCAGTGATGAGGTCCTTGTGCAATTTAACCTAGTGTAGGAGAGGGGATTTGTTAGTAAAAATTAATTAATTCACTTTCACGGTTATTTTTGCAATTGATGCCCCCTCGCCTCCATTTGACAACGTCTAAAGTTATGGTGATTGTCTGGAGGTTAAGAGGGAATATTATCAGAACTGTTTTATATATTGCCAACGTGCTACCTCTTCAATGGGCACAGTTAACA
>Ga0056115_1001548_pt1 | contig 11072 bp, 6 predicted proteins | sample WorMetOlspDAHAB1_FD_77007 | JGI IMG/M metagenome (GOLD analysis project Ga0056115, IMG submission 77007) | Marine gutless worms symbiont microbial communities from Max Planck institute for Marine Microbiology, Germany - Olavius sp. DAHAB.1 ... | reverse complement strand
CCCTACCGGGGCTCTGCCCCTGGACCCCGCTGGGGGACTTCCGTCCCCAAGACCCCCTCGGTTTGCCCCCCACTTGCATACTGCTTCCGCCGCCACTGGACAGCGGCGCTTAGTCACCCGCAGTTTCTGCATGCAGTCAGCCATTCTGTCGGCGCTCATACGGAGTCCCTATAGCCGCGGGACGACAACAGCAGCAGCAGCGAGGACGAGGGCAGGCAGGCGCCCGTGCCGGCAGCGACATCTTCAGGGGCGTCGGAATCGGTAACGGCATCTGCGGCAACAACCTCGGACGACTGTAGCGAAGTGTGCCTCGTGGCGCCACGTGCTGGCTTCGCACTGGTGCCGTGCGGACATGCGCGGTTCTGTGAAGCGTGTGCTATGCGTGTGTCTGTTATGGATGGGGATGTCCTGTTTGTCGTGCCGATATTATCATGGTAATGCGTATTTTTATAGTGCGCCGAAACGTTTACAGAGAGCTGGCCAACTTACTTGGCCGCACGTATAGGAATAACTAAAACAGAAAGAAATAGAACTAAAACTTTAATTCGATGAGCAGCTCATATAATACTCTCTGCAGCAAACATAAACTTGTAGTGAGCATCTACTCGAACACTGAAACAAGTCTCACGATGTTCACCCTTGCTATATGGTCTCCCGCGTCCAGTCTCGCGATGTCAGGTCTCGCGTCTCGCGTTTTCAGTCGCCCCGTACTGATATTTGATGTGTTTTTGCTTAATGTTCTAGAATAATTTTTGCCAACCTGTATGCACTGTACAGTGTACGAGGGCAGGTACTCAATAAATAAAGAAATTTTAATCAATTTAACTCCAAAAATTAACTTAATCGATTCATTTTGAACAGGTTTTATAGTCAGTTACAAGATCACCGAAACTACAGAATGCAACTACGGGTAATAATTTAGTACACTAAAGCAACATTGGAAAGTTGAATTTTTACGGACAGGAACGCTGGTAGTGTTGTCTATTCAATACAGTACACTACAGCTTTCGCATCTGTTGGTCGTTTTTATGCGGTTTGCGGCTTTTGAGAGAATGGAATGGACTTAACTATGCCGTGTCAAATTTTGAAATTCGTTGCTAGATGTCACCACAATCGGCGTTCAAATAACAATTTCAAAAACTGACCAGACATTTTTTGTGCATCTCTTCGACCATTTATAATGAATCCAGAATAAAATTTCGACATCGACTTTATAGCTATATAGAATTGCAAGCGTTTATGATCCGAAATTTTTTTCGACATCTCATTCATTGACGACACTATGCTTAGTCAGCTTGCATATTAGTGCCATTTTGAAGACTTCAGTAGTGCTTAACTCGACAAAAATGTTAAGAATTGCTGTAACTGCATTGTGCTGCAAAAGGTTTTTAGGTTTCTCTTGTGGAAAAATTTTTCTAAAGTGCCCATAATGGTGGTATGAGAAACTAACGAATTTGAAGATGCCGAGTTTTGGAAAACATTGTGGCTACCTTATTGCATCTTTCCGAACACCCTGTACAAATTCACAATACTTGCTGCCCGTTTGCATTGGCTTCGAGGATGCAACACTTTCTAGTTTGTAATTGATTAATTGTTAATTTATGCAGCCGTAGTAATTACCAGTGGTTTGTTTTGGTTGTTGGGCACCTGTATGTTTTCTGCAAGGAAGTATAGAGTCTGTCAATAAGTACGATTGTTCTCTATGACATAATAGCTTCGCCATTTGTAGACTAATTTTGATGTTGTTTGTGGTGCTTTTTTAATGTACGCAATCGGCGTCCTGTCACATTGTTCACCTGCCTGTTCTATTGCCATTTGTCGCTACAATTTTTGCTGAAATAAAGAAATCAAAACAAATTTCCCAGAACTCGATTAAAAAAGTTTGTAATATATGTATCACATCTACCGATTTCAGTATATAATTTTAAAAATTTCACTAAAAAAACTGTACAAAGCTGTACAATCGTAAATATGAACCTATAGATAAATGCCGGTAGCCGAGATATCAATCTCAACTACCGGCATTTACTGCCGGTGAACAGTGCACTCCAGTTTCACTGATAATTTGTCAAGTGGTGTTAAGAGGCTGTGGGGCATCTTCTTTCTTGGTGACAAAAGAGTGTTAATATTTTCGTCAGTGAGCAATGTTTTTGGACAGTCACCACCAGTCTTAAGTCTACCATACCGATGTCTTTCAACTGCTTTAAAAATCGTTAAGCATCGTCTTTTTCTAGCCTTTTGAAAATCAGTGCATAATGTGATTGCAATGCTTCCTGCAAATTTTCATTAATAATTGGCTTGTTTTAATGAAGTTTTAGAAACATGTCTAATACGCATGGACTTAATTATTTGTGTCGTTAATGGAATTTATGTTGTAGAGAGAGCTGAAGTTGTAAAGGATCTTAAGAAACAAATAGAACATCTTGTCTGTAGCCGCAGTGCTGATGTTTCCAAGGCCTTGATACCGCATATTGAAGAGATTGATTTTCTGAAAGCTGAACTTATGTCAACCAAAGTCCGCTTGCATGATGCTTTGTCTCACAGTCAGGCTGAAAAGGATGCACTTATCCGACATGCAGATGCTAGACGTTTAGAACTTATGCAGCTTGTGGAAGAACTGCAGAGCGAATGTCAGCCTGTTAGTGAAGCAGAAAGACAGTATTCCGATGGTGAATCTTTAGTCTCTCCACATATTAGTAGAACACTTGGGAATCAACCTGTGCTTGAAATTGAAGCTGTAAATGGTGTTGTTGAGAATCTCTGGAAGACGTTAGCACTTTTGCGTGAACTTGTTCTTACAGAAAAAGATAAATGGAATTTGCTGCAGACTGACGTATTAGACAGTGAGCATTTAAAAGATGATGCAGTCGACGGCACTGTCAGCGAAGTTGCCAGAGGCTCACAGAAGATCAGATCATCTTGGGGCATACTAGAAGTGCAGGTTTTGCCATTAATTGAGAAAATATGTACTGCTCTTGATCAAGTCATTTGGCCTGGTAACAGTGAAGGAGTGAAAAACAGTAGACATTTGCTTGAAAACGGAACTGTGCTTCATGTTGAGAAAACGAGTGAAGATGAGACTGTTCATTTTGTGAGACAACAGCTAGAAGAAGAAAAAAAAGAAATAATTCATTTGAAGGAAGTCATGACTGGAATGCAGATTTTGATGCACATAAAAGACGAAGCTTTACGCGAGATGGAAAGTAAGTGTGGTGCACTACAAGTTGAATTTGATGCTGCACATGAACAGCTGCAGAGTCAGGTAGAATTAGCCAAAAAACTTTCAGAAAATGTGGAATCTTCCAGTGAGCAGCTTATGCAGCAGACAAATGAATTATCCTATAAACATTTCAAAATTCAGCAGTTACATACAGAGGCGGCTGAATTGAAGGTACAGATTACTGAGGGATTGTTCTCGTTGCAGGCTGACTGTGACGGAAAACTTGAAACAGAAAGGAAAATATGGCAGGCAAAGGTTGATGCAAAAACTGATGAATTTTCAGCTAAATGTACAGAGCTGAAACAGCAAGAGTGGTCACTAAAGACACCTTTTGATGAGTACAGCATGTTGGCTGCAGAACGAGATGAAAAGGCTACTGCATTAGCGAACAGTGATGTTCAGATTGATGAACTTACTAAGGAGATAAATGTTGTGAGAGAGCAGTTACGTGATAAATCTTTAGAAATTTATGAAACACAGACGAACACTGAGTATGAGCGGAATTTGCTTAAAGATGACACACAGTGTGAAACAGAAGTCATGGAGTCTAAGATTGCTGCTTTAGAATACGAAATTAAGGCATTACAAGAGCAGCTTGAGAGCAAAACCACTGACTTAGTCGATAAAGGAGAAGAACTGACTTTGCTAGAACACAGGACTGCTATTGAGCGGGAAAATTTTGTCGCAGAGATTGCTGACTTGAAAGATCAGTTACAGCATGACCATAAAGCATCAGTGGAAAAACTGAATGTCATCACGAGTGAGCTGAAAATAAAAGATGCATTAATAAAAGAACACGAGGAATCACATGCAACTAACTCTGAGCATATTGATGCCAAACTAGTTGAACTTACTGCTACAGTCAGTGCAAAGGAATCCGAAATAAAATCTCTGCAAGAGCATCACATGGCAGAACTGCAGAAGTGTGAAATGTTTTACGAAGACATGAGCAACCTCACTAGTGTGCATGAGGCTCAGGTTGATCATCTCAACAGCTTAATCACCGAGTTAATGGAAGACAAGCTTACTCTTCAGTCTGAGCTGCAATTGCTGACAGATAAATTAAAAGCCAGTTCTGAAAGCGCTGCACAGTCTGAGAACAAAATCGAAGAGCCTACGTTAGTGAAAGAGGAATTTGAAGGTCAGTTGAAGGATTTGCACTATAGAGTGACCGCTGAATCAGAACATGCAACAGAACTACAGGATGAACAAAAAATTGTATTGAAAAGTGCATTATCAGACGAAGACTACAGTCTTTCAGTTCAGTATGATGCCTTGTCTCATATTTGTCGTGAAGACATTCAGTCAATGGACCCAGATTCTCACACGTTTGTGTCCAGTTGTATTGACAGTAGCAAGGCTGCGGAGGTGTTAGATGCTGGTGCTTGTGATGCGGGTTACGGCGTGGAAGATCTGAGTGATGAGCAGGTATTACGTACCAAAAGCTATGGCGTACAAATGATAATTGATCGGATAAACTCTCTTGGAGCAGCAGATACGATATTACGGGAGAAAATTGGAGCTGATCTACTGCAGATTAAGGTGACAAGTGGAGAGTCTCCTGAACGTCAGAAGACGTCATGCTCTTTAGGTACTGTGGCTTTCTTATTACCAAATACTTACTAGTCTTGTATACGTTCTTATAGGTCTGTGGTATTTATTTATGACATTTATGGTATTTGCCCCTGTTCTGGTAACTGCTGGCGTTAAGCAAAATTGTACACTTGCACCTGTCATATTTACATTCACATATCAGTCAATGATGGCATTGACATAAGCTACCATCGTAGTGGCAGTGTCTTCAATCTCCACGCACAGTTCTAAGCTGTTACTGATGCTGGTTTGAACTGCAGTATGCAGATAACGCTGCTGTTCCAAGCCATTCAGCTGATGGCTTGCAGCGCAACCTCACTGATACCACTGGAGCCTATCAACGAGCTTGATTTACTGTTGACACTAATAAAACAAGTGATGTCACAGATCTCTACCATTTAAGTTGCTGTAACCTCAACTGCAGGCGAGGAGTTACACAAGGCCTCTCACTTTACTTATTGGTAGCATCCTCGGCAATGATTGTGACATATCCTCTGCATCATATTAAACTTGCATCGTCCACCTTGTACGCCTCTCACAACGAGTTTGTACTCCTCCTTCAAAAATGACCTAGATTGTGTCGGGTGGGGCGTTAAACTCTACTCACTCACCCTCAACTGTAACATCACAACGTCTACTAACGTTGTACCGTTGAGTGCCATCTATGTTTGGATCCAGTGAAATCAATCAGAGACGATAATGGCATCAACAGGACACCTGGCCAATAATGTTGCAATGTTTCAGAAGCGTATATATTTGGACTTTAGCTTTGTTCCTCCTGCCCAAGTTGGAAAATTAGACATGACATCCTCTTGTGATTCATGTTTGTCTGTAAGCTCTGCCTACTTTTGTAATTCTAGAGAATTTCTTATGCCTGTTTTTGTGACGTCCTATTCTCGCTCTTCAGGCAGTTTCAGGTATCCATTTGCAGATCTCCCTTCTGACAGTATTAGAAAATAACCAGCCATTCTCAATCTTTGGATTTCAACTAGAGAGCTGGAATCTCAGCACTTAGCAACCAGATCATTAGTGATACCATCATCATTCATCATCATCATCATTTATTCGTGTAAGAAAACCAGCTGACAGAACGCAACTGCATGTATAATGCTAAGAATACAATATAAATGAGTTAATAAGTTCATTAATAATAATTCTTATAACGATAAAGTTTTTGTCGGCCAGATGTCCTTTCTTTTCAGGAAGAACTCTACAATGAGCCGCTGAGCGCAAGTTATAAGAAATCTCAACTCGATCAGTTAACAGCTCATGTAGGAAGTGGTGATTCCTCCGTATGACTTGATCAAATAGTGTGCTACCATAAGTTTCTTAATACACTGTCGATGGAACACGTCAAGGGCTTCTGTCATCTCTCTTGTATTATTGTTGTTATCACTATAATGGCATTTGGAGACAGATTTTATGCTGTTGGTTATGAATGACTGGAGCAGAAAAGGCTGTGTTAATCTGTTAACTTATAACAGACTCCACCGTCCTTCATGATGGACTAAATATATACGGTGTCTCAGACAAAAAACTGTGCCAACTTATCTTTAGCCCATGACTGTCGATTTTAATAAATATTGCAAAGATTGTCCCGCAATAAACCTTTAACAAAACTGAGCCTTAATTGCCCACTTTTCGAAGTATGTGCTTGCACTACCTTGGGAAATTTGAAGTGTCAGATTGAGCCACTAACACAATACTTAAGCGTTTTTGAATAACAACAAACGCGACTGACAGTTATTGTCTCTCAATAAGTCACACGTTTACAGCATATGTATAAAATGTCCGCCTCCAACCCGAACGCAAGCGCGTCACGCATCAACAGCACGTTCAATAACCGCATGATTCAGAGCGTCCCACTCGCTGTTGATACGTCTTTTCAGTTCGTCGACATCCGAGATCTTGGTACGGTAGACTCGCTCCTGAAGCACACTGCACTCCACACAGTGTAGTCAACTGGGTTGAGGTCCGGTGGTCTCGCAATGATTTTCTGAGCCGATAGTGTGCTACCCAGAATGAATTCACTGTTGTAAACGGCCAAAATCCAACTTGATATGGAGTGTTGAGTTGATATGGGCGAAACTGTAGTTATTTGCTTCAAGTTTCTTTATGATGTTGCATGCAAAAATATTAAAATTGGCCGATGTTTTAGGGATTTATTAAAAATGACTTCACAATTTTTTCTTGGGACACATTGTATAAACCCGCAAGTAGCGATAAGATGAGAATACAAGCCCAGTCCAATCAGAACGTAGTATTTTGTCACGTGATCTAAGCCCCGCTCCATAAGAACAGCGTGTTATGCCCCCGTACACTTTACCTCGGTTCACTTTTATGACGCCTGATATGATTTATGACTCTCCCCCCAGAGGCTCTCGCGCTCGAGCGCGAGGCAGTAACCCTACCCCGCACTCCAGCGCGGCACTTATGATGTCAATGAAATGCCGACGGTGACATTTACAATGTGGGGGATTTTGTTCATATCTCGACTGTGACCCCGCCCCTAAAAACCTCGTGTTCCAACACGAGGTCACAAACCTTAACCCTACCCGTACCCCTACCCCTACCCTAGGAGAGAGCGAGGGAGGGGAGAGGAGGGCGCGAGCCCTGTCAATCAATTTCGCACTACAGTGACCACGACGACTGACGACGACGACCAAGACGACTGACCACGACGAGCAAGAAGACTGATCACGAAGAAGACTGACCGCAATACATATCTGCACCATTTTGACTTACTAGGACGCATCCGTGTGCAACTTTTGACATACATGGACATGTCTGAGCGGAAAGTTTCGTTGTTTTTCCCACTGCGAACGGACTATAAGACGTGTTCACTGTAAAACAACGTGTCTCTACATAACTTTTCGACTTACGAAGACATGTATATGTATAACAGTTAACATATTAGGCTACACTATGTTTTCTACCTACCTTCCCATCTATATACCTGAATTCTCATACCACCACGTGACTTTTTAACTTACAAATCCTTCTCAATATGCCACTATTAACATACGAAGCCATGTCCAAGTACATTGGTTAGTGAAAACGTGCACCTCGTCACGTCACACAGTTGATACAATTTTGTAGGGGTAGGGGTACGGGTAGGGTTAAGGTTAGTGACCTCGTGTTGGAACACGAGGTTTTTAGGGGGCGGGGTCACAGTCGAGATATGAACAAAATCCCCCACATTGTAAATGCCACCGTAGGCATTTTATTGACGTCATAAAAGTGCCGCGCTGGAGTGCGGGGCAGGTTACTGCCTCGCGCTCGAGCGCGAGAGCGTCTGGGGGAGAGTCATGAATCATTTCAGGCGTCATAAAAGTGGACCAAGGTAAAGTGTACGGGGGCATAACACGCTGTTCTTGGGGGCGGGGTTAAGATCACGTGACAAAATACTACGTTCTGATTGGACGGGGCTTGTATTCTCATCTTATTGCTACTCCCGCATCAGAGACCATTCTGTTTGTCTGTGTAAACTCTCTGTGATACTTTTGAGCCAGCTTAACATACCGGCCATTTTTGTCGTCATTGGGTACTGTTAGCTTGTATGCTCTAGGTCATTTGATCATAAACATTGTGACAAAACTCGTCATAGTCTTGACATTACACCATTTGCATTTCTGAAGCTCTGCAAATGGTGCTCTGTTAATCATTATTATTATCATGATCATCGTCATCATCATCAATATTAAATATAGGTAGTTTTTAACTGGTCTAACACTAAGCTGCTGGGTACATAGATTTTGTTGGGCATTAATGAAGTTCAAATAAAAATTATTGAAATTTGCTTTCGTAGGTGGCCTTAAATGATCTTATATAGGATCGTATGGGAGTTATTTTACCTCCTGATAGCCTTTAAGGAACAAGTGTAAGTTGTCATTTTCCAAGAATTTTTAATAAGTATAGCGTGCATCACTGTGGACAGTGTTTGTTTATTTTTTTTCCAAAAAATAATATTTGTTTATTAGTGGAGATCTCTGAACGTAAAATTATGTATTTTATATCATGTTTCACAGAAACTCATACAGATCTACTGGACATAGTTGTGACTGAAAATGATGACACGGTATTTGGTTGTGAAGCAAAGAATGAGGTAAAAGTTACTCCGAGGCCCGATTTGCAAAAAATCTCAATGATCACTTTATGATCACAAAAAGTCATGACGAAGTTGTGACCAGGGTTGCCAACTGTATTTCGCTGCTCACTACCAAACATAATGTTTTTACTGCTAAATCGCTGTCAAAAATACCAAATCATTGTGACGAAGGAAAACTAATTATGCTACGTTCTGAGCAGTGAACACGGTACATTGTTTAAAGTGGGGACGGGTCACTGGTCCGAAGGGTCAGTGGTCCGAAAAATCACTGTGAACTGCGTGGAACAGCAAGTTTAAAACACTGGACACCAGCATCTTGGAGCAGTAGCCTAGTATATGAATTCATTCAATAAACTAATTGCTTCTTAATATGTTTAGCGCCTGCAGCATTCCAAATACTGATGTAAGCTTAGATCAAAACAGTGGTTCCAAACTGGGCTAACCCATCGTTTTTAAGTTGTATTTATTACGACGCTTACTTCCCTTGACATTTGGACACTCACTGCTTTTGATGCTTGAGTGTAAGACTGCCCAGGCGGTAAAAAAATTAAAACTGAAAAACTTTCGGACCAGTGACCCTTCGGACTGGTGACCCTTTGGACCAGTGACCAGTGACTGTTTACAGTATGCATTGTCGCTTTCATCAGGTGCTTTGGGTGACCTATCGGAATGTTTTCGTCCATGAATCTTGCAATTTTCTGCAGTTATCATATTGTGATTTCCGTTTGGCATTTATGCATGAATTATTCATACTTTAAACTACAGAAACTGCATAAATTTCGATCATAGAATAGCTTTTAGTTAATCATAGTTAATTCCATCTTCTAGAGATGTGCGCAGGTAGAAATTTGTAGGACTATAAAGCCTGTATAAAGTGAACTTAGAAAAGTATCACTGGTGTTGGTAATGACTGGAACCTGGAGGACAAAATAATTCCAGTATTTTATGATTACTGCCAAATCTGAAATTGAACTATTAAAGTAAGAAAATACTGCCATAGAAATGCCAAACGAAAAAATGCCACGGTTAGATAGACGACTTTCAGAATTGCCTGATTTGATTTATTTGGCATACTGAAGTTGACAGTTTGCAATCCTGGTTGTAACGAAGTTATGAAGATCTTATGATGATCTTAAGATTTTTCGTAAATCAGGCCCCTGGTTATTTTTTTAACTTGTAAACTGTAAAAGTCTATGTAGTGTATTGTTTGTTATTAGGCTTAGTTTAATGTATTAATATAATGCAATACAGGGTGATACAAAAAGTAAGCCACTACCAATTATTAAAGAAATTGTATCAAATTGTCTTAAAACGTGCCAATAAGATAAGATTTCTTCGTCAAATTAAAGTATCAGTTGAACACTATAATAGCTGTTGGTAATAAATATTTTGTGCGTGATCTACTTTGTGACGTCATTAACATTGCCTACCCGCAAAGTAGCGATGTACGTCACATATAGTAAATGATATCTGGCATCAGCTCACCTTGTGAATTCCATTCCTAAACCATCTTATAGATGGAGATTTATGTAAAATTTCTTTGATTTCCCTAATTGTTTTAATCACAATCATCGTGTACATCACAAATTAGGTCACACATAGAGTATTTAATACAAACATATAGAACATTCTTTTGCTCATTTTATAATCAAAATTGCTTTAAAATTAAGCCTCATTAACGGTTTTCAATACAATTTAATGATCACAGGTTGTATGGTGTTGTGTAAGCCATGGGCCAAGTCAGTGGGAGATGGCAATTTTTAACGCCTCACCGGATTTGCATGAAACGTGAAATTTATAACTACCTCTCAAGACAGGACACCGCAAGCAAAATTTCAGGGAGCTGTGTCGACGAGAGTGGTCTGGGCAAATGGCCAGTTTGACGCGTGAAAGTTTCTGTTCTTTTTCCTCTTTTTTTCGTCACGCCCACAGGTCGCATCTTTGGACACATCCCACGCACAATACGTCGTTATACGTCGTTCTGACCAAGGTAGTATTTGTTTTGGGTTAGAAAGATGACATTTGATATTTGAGTCCCATTATCCCCCAAAAAACGTAAAAATGGGACAACCTTTTGTTTACAGCTAAAATGTACCATAATTCAGTCCTCGGTTGCCACATCATCTTCGTAAGTTGGTCGTAACATGTGGG
>Ga0056115_1001546_pt1 | contig 11079 bp, 6 predicted proteins | sample WorMetOlspDAHAB1_FD_77007 | JGI IMG/M metagenome (GOLD analysis project Ga0056115, IMG submission 77007) | Marine gutless worms symbiont microbial communities from Max Planck institute for Marine Microbiology, Germany - Olavius sp. DAHAB.1 ... | reverse complement strand
GAAATAAACAGTTACTTCACTAGTTAGTTAGTTAACATATCGTTCAGTACTCACAGTGACATACCGCACTGTGGAATAATAAATGAAATAATAAATAATATAAATATAATATAATAATAAATGTTAACTTGCCTGCTATGAAAAATATTAAGCTGTAACAATAACCGTAATAATGATACTAAAATCGTCCATTAGTGTAAGTAGAAAATGTAAAACGCATTTATAGTCAGTACTATACACCATAGCAATAAAATATAGCTGGCGGGGTTGGTGAAAATATTCACACAGAAAGTTGTAAAATGCTATGTTAAAAAAGTGGTAATGTGCGTAATAGACTATAATGCGTCTCTATGCAGTACACTGTACATTAATGCTGTATGGGGCTAGATAGTATAGCACGTGACGCCTATAACAGTAACGCGTTACTTGTTGGAGTGACTGTGAGAGTAACGCGTAATATTCTGCCGAAAGTAACTCGTTCAGTAACGAGTTACTTTAACTGAAACTAGTAAAACATATGATCTCCATGAGATTTGACTAAAGTTTGAGTGACAACATAATAGACAGCAGTTTTGTATATGGAGCGAATATCGGCTTGTGATTGTCTAAAACAGCTAAAACTGTTTCACGGCTGTTCTGCCTGATAGAAAACAGTTTTGAAACTGTTTTGTTTCAGTTTCTTTTTTAGTTTCGCCTGAGATATATTTATGGTTTATTTTATTTGGGCGCACACCATTAGATATCACGTGGGTATCTAACAGCAGTGCTGACCGGAAGAAGTAGAAGCGGCCAAAGTTGATGAAGGTAGTATGGCGATGTCCATCAGCGCCAAAACGACGACAATCGTCAAGAGTTGAAGTCGACCACGAGCCATGATGTCACGTCAACCAGTCACACACTCCACTAGAGGCTCGGTCTTATATAGCCACTTCATCTGTGGTGTGTGCCAATCTAGATGAGTACTGTGCTGCATATCATTACCATAATACGTAGTTTATCAGATCACATTATACTATCAGATCATTGTTGGTTGCACTCATGCTCGAGTTCACGACCGCGCGATGTGCAAAAATTTTGTGCTCGCTCTCATAAAATAGGACTTAATACTTTGAACAAGTTCTCAGTTCGAATTTTGAAAACAGACGGCGTTGCTGAAATCAGCAAGTTGTCTCTAACAAAAATCGCCGAATTACGAAGCAAATGAATGAATGAATGAATGAATGAATGAGTAAGATTGAACGTCACACATTACAGATAGGCCAAAGACGTCATTTCAGGTACTAAGCGATGCCGGATAGACGAATATAAAGCCTACGCACAAATCAGAAATCCAAAAATTACACTAGATGCCGACGAAGCCTTTGGCGACGCTTTAATAACAGGCAATCATAAAATACCTAACAGTAGAAAACGTACCGGAACTTTCTGTTTTGACTGAAACAAAGTAATTTAAAAACCATTTCAAAGCTGTTCAGAAACTGTGTTTTGTTTCAGTTTCATTTCGTTGTCCGGACAAATTTTATTCGTTAGTGTAAGCAATAGCTACGGCCTTCCAGCGTCCAAACATGTGCTACAACGTACCACTACACGTCTGGGAGATACGTCTTTTTCTGCTGCAGCACAACGACTGTGGAACAGTCTCCCAGCAGAACTACTACAACCTGCATGACCTCTCCGTCGGACAATAATTCCGTCGGGCGCTAAAGATCCATTTGTTCTGACGGCTGTGCCGTGTTGTAACTTTGATTTTTGTCGCCGTGCACGTACTTTCACTTACTGACTTACTTAACAATCACAATTATTACTTACTTACAAGTGGCGAATATAGAGGGGGGCTGGGCCGGCTCCGCCTACCACCCCCACCTTTTTTAGGCGACGGACTGACGCCGTCACTCACGGTCATATTAGGTAATGCTAAATTTTGATCGTTCTAATGTAAAACATGGTACTCAGAATATTCAAAACGATTGCCACCGGTGGCTTTCTGGCGGCAGCTTTAGAGTGCACCAAATTCGAGCCGGGCCCAACTGGGGAAGCTTACAGCGCTCCTCCAGACCCTCTTGCTGGTTTAAAGGGCCCTACTTCTAAAAGGGAGGGAGGGGAAGGAGAGAGGAAACGAAGAAAAGAAGGGAAGAGAAAGGGAACGGGAGGGACCCGCCCCCTTTCGCAAATCTGTGTATCCGCCTCTGCTTACCACTTAATAAGCAGTTATTTAAGTACACTGTACAATCATCAGATATTACAGAAAGAATAGTGAAAGAAATGGACGCTCTGCAACACTGTCTTCATGTAGTCATAATGTACTTCATCAGAAAGGCAACGGCAGGTCTGGTGTCATATCGGCCTTGCGTCAGCGTACTTTCGTGTTTTTTTATACAAATAGGCCTATTTTTGCTATTAAAATGGTGTAAAGTTGCAAGATAAAAGCGTTAAAAATGATATTTAAGACGACGCAACACGTGACGCGAAATGATCTTTAGTATCACTTTAACTTTAAGAGACGTTCATTTAACAACCGGTCCATACGCAAAGGCACAAGGCATAGGCATATAACACTTGTATAGTGCCACAAGCCGCATACAGCAGCTGCAGCGGCGCTGTTCATGTCACAAACAGTGGGCGTACAGCCTATGGGCCGTAGGCCAAGCCTGTGGCCACAGACTGACCTGCGACCAACCGACCGTACGCCGCCCTGGTCTGCTGTTTAATGGTCTCCACCCAGTAATCAATGTAATTACATGTATTACTACTCATTTGCTGACCTCGGAGGAATGGAAGGCCGAGTTGATCAGTGAGCAGCACTGACACAGACTGCAAAATCCACCCTGGGAGAAATTACCCCCGCCCCCCTTTGCCTGTGTAAAAGTTAAAACGCTTAAGACATTCGTGCTTTTTGATATACGCATTTTATTCAATCGAGTAAGCGAAACATTTTGGTGCATATAACAGTTACACGCGGAAGCTCAGATCTGTACATATACACGCATTTCGATGGTAAAACTAGCTATACCAAACGTCATGCCAATATTCTCCCCTAACCTAGAGTTGGACATAGATTGGATCAATCCATAGACTGTAATGTATTGCATTCGATAAGGTTTGATTGGGTTGGGTCGGGATTTTCAGGAAACTTTATGGATAGGATTAGGTGGGATGACTGTGACCCCGTTTTTTATTTAGTAAACATTGCAGCACAGTACGTGTTGTTTCGTTCAAATTATGCACGCTTTATGAGCTTTTAACTATCACCGTTTAACCACGATTAAAAAGTCAGCATTACGATAGCGTAGCCTAAGTGGTACGTCATTTACGAGTGCGATTTAATGCCAGATAGATTTATCGTCCGATTGGATTGGGTCAAAAAAATGGACTTTAGTCCAATACTGCCTCTACCCCCACCCCTAACCCTCGCCCCAAAAAATACAGAGTGACGTTGTTCTTCACATCGTGGGTATTTTTCTTATTTCTAGCAAGTCAGTTGGATACGACTATGTCGACGTCTCCGAGTTCGGCTCTGTCTTAATCCAGTGCATCTGTAACTTTCTGTATTTATGGCACCATGTACATTAAAATGTTTTTATTGTTTTTTTTTCCTTTATCTTTTTTTCGCAGCCAGTGTTCACGTGATTGATCCGTTATATCTTAATTTTGTCCTTCGATGCTCCAATGCTCCGACAATAAATATCCTATAAAAATCGTCCCCTAACAACCAGTTATGTTTCTCAGGGTGGGACGTTAAACCCTACTTTAACGGTTAAAACCTACCACACGGCGCATCGTGACTTTTGCTATTCTGCACCATAGAAATACTCTTACTTATTTACTAACTTACTTGCACATTTCACCCACTAGTTTGTAAATTGATTTAATTACATGTGTTTCCACTCTTTCAGTTTATTTTTTTTTTAAATTTTTATCTGTTTTATTCGTATCTACCGCAATAGTCGCTTTGCGCATCTTTTTAAATGACGATTCTTGGCGAAAGACGACAGAATTATTATTCATATTCACCCGAATTGCAACAAATATATATTTTAATTGTCTTTTGTCCCAGTATCCCACACATCTCCCTGTCAGCGATCTTTAAGACAAAGCCACAACTGAGTAATTGAGCATACACCAAAAAGCGATTTGAAGTCTGAACCTCCTCAACCCCCACCCCTTAAACTGCGCTTTGAAAATTCTCACTTACTTACTTACATACTTACTTACTTATTTACTTACATACTTACTTATATTCCACTTATTTACGGCGCTGACCTGTACAAATTCCCTCCCCGTCGTCCGCAAAAACTCGGTAACGGCTGAGTTACTCATTTATGGTGACACTGTTTTCATTGGTCGAGTGTCTCATGAATATTCGTGGTCACGTGGTCCGCATCATAATTTGCATTCGGTCGACCACGCACACGGGTGTTGGCCGCTGTACTGCGTTCTTTGGCACTGTGCCGTTGGTCGATTTCGTACCGTTCGTCGTCGCCATAGAGAGCACGTGTCGATCACGTGACCCGATCGTCGTTCAATGACTCATCAGTGACTCATCAGACTGTGACGTCACGGATTCTGGGTGACGTCATCACCTCTTCCTCGACGACTGTAAACATACGACAATGTTGCCATAGCAACAAATACTCGACAGAATGCGTGGGCTAGATAGCGTTCATGTCACGACAAGTGGAATTTGGGCTTTACGGAAAACTCGAATAATCGCATTAAAACATGCCAATAACTAGCTAGATTTCTGTATGAAATTTTCGCATGAAAGCAGCACCAGAATGTTATCGGTTTGCGTTAAAATGTTAAACGTGCGACCTAATTTTTGAAGTCATCGGAGACTTCGCTTGAAGCTGAGGCGTGGTTAATATAAGTTTAATACGATTTTAGCCAGCACGCCAAGTACCTATGCTATAATTTATTACTGAATAGATTTATTATTATTTTTTTAACCGCAAACGCAATGCAATGCAACAGCAAAATGCTCACCTTCGTCGCTGATTCTGCAACGAAACACAGCATAAGATATCACACATAGATCTATATATTGCATATAACACTGCCAATTCCTCAGTTACATATCCAGCAGCTGTTAATGTTGGTACATACATTTATTTACCTTATGTCTATGTCACTTCAGATATTTCTAAAAAATTTTCATGAAAATCAGACTATCTACTCTCATTACACAAAACAAAAAAACAATCTTCAACCTCAAAGATATCCAGTCTGTTAAAAAGTTTAAGAAATGGCTGCTAAAATTACATCTTTTCAGTTGAATTATGTATAAATATTTATGTTGAAAAGTATGTTGCTGCACGTAGCTATTGTAGACGTTGTTTAATTTTTTTTATAGCTGTGAGCATTTTTAAATAATTTTTATTTCACATGATTTGTTACCATTTATATTATATATTATTTGAATTGCAATACATGATTGCTGCTGTTTATTGTTATTTAGTTTATTTCAAAGCCTATGCCTCTTGTTGCTCTCTGTCTTGTTCTCTGTCAGTTTTTTTTCTTTTTTGTTTCATTGTATATTTTTGTGAAGTAGAATATTTACTATTATTCTGTTGATTATAAGCCGCCAAATAGTTGAACTTTGTGTTTTTCTGGTGACCTGCCATTACAGGATATATATCTGCAATTTAACGTGAAATTATGGTAAAAATAAATTGATTCGATTTGATTTTGAGATGATTTATATATTTATATATTTTATAAAACACCCTTTTGAGACGGATCGACTACGCAAAAACAAATTCAAAAAAGCGTTCATTTTTCCTTATTCTTTGAGCAGATTCACTTAGACAATGTCACTGCATTCTGTACTACCCCGTGCCGGCCGCGCCGCCGCCGCCGAGATTTTGCATGCACCGTCGCCGCCGGTTAAATTATGCATAACAACTTACCAAACAGACACCAAATCTAATCCCAAACCCTGATTCTAACCCGAACCCTACTACTAAACAGCACGCAATAGTGAACATTCAACTAAACATAGTCTCATGTCCTACGTATTCAGATAAAATTTATCTAAATTTATTCGAATTTAATTCACACGAAACAATGTTGTTGCACCGTCTGCACTAGAGGCATAACAATTATATAGCGTCACAAGCGGCAACTGCAGCTGCAGTAGCGCTTTACGTCACAGGCTAGGACGGACCTGCAGCCTATACGCTGTAGGTCTATGCCCGCACACAGGGGCTAGCCTCACAGCTAAATAACCACACGCACAGCCCCGGCCTGCCGTTTAATTGTCTCCACCCACGCAATCCATCTAATTACATGGATTACTACTCATTTACCGACCCCGAAGGGATGGAAGGCTGAGTTGGCCTTGTCATGTGATCAATAGCGGACACCTTACCCACGAAGTGGTCACATGTAAACCATAGATCAGGCGTAGATCACGTAAAGTTCGCCAGTTAAAGAACGATGTTCTATCCACTGAGCAAACTACATTAGGTTGTAATTGCCACACCGCCTGCAAAAACTGTATACACACGGATCTCTAAAAAATCTTTTTGCTTGCGAACAGACCTCGTTGCCGATTCGGCGTTCCGAGCCTGATAGAACTTCACCGTTTCTGCAACAGTTCGCAATAATACGTTACGTTATGAACATTGCATACTAGCAAGGTACTTCCTCGATATTTTTGATGTTCCACCTCAGCGGTTGTCAACCGCATGTTGTTTATTGGTAGGGATGGGGTTAGTAACGAATTTAGTGCATGCTTGGTTAGTGGTTACGCACACGTATTTATACTACTTTTTGTTGTCACTCTCTATTTTGAGTTGATGAAAAAATCGAATTATGTATTAATGTGCAGGGTGGCTCATAAATGGCTCACGTTTTTTGTACGCCTTAAAGTCATCAAATTTTGACCAATTTTCGAACGTATTTCACTGTTAGTGTCAGGAGAAAAATTTTAATAATACTATCCTCGCCTCAATTGTGTCGTTAGGCTACAGAAGTCTTGTTTTCAATTGTTGCCTTAAGACACTGACATTTCACAAAATAGTGTGGCGTCACAACTGATGTGTGGTGGGATCTTTAGCGATATTCTTATTACATATTTTTTCCTGATTCTGACAGTGTAATAAGTTTTACAATCGGTCAATATTTGACGATTTAAGTGCGTACACAAAAACGTGTGCCAATTGATTTTGGCCGCCACGTATTTGTTGACAGTTTGGAAGTGGCGCCCCCTACCGTGAGCAAGTGCGCGCTGACGCCGGCGCCTTGAAGCGTAGAGTTTGACGACAATGAAGACGACTATGGCAACAAGCAGAGCGGCACAGACTGGACCCAACACTATTGCGATGAGGCTGTCGGACACGTGGCCACTGCCTCCCAGCATCGGATCTGTATATAAACACACGGATTGCGCGCCACTGCTACGGCTGCCGCTAACGAGTAGTTTTCTACTCGATTATTCGTCCGAGTAAAAGTTAAAAAGTAAAGTCCAACTATTTTATAGTGCGCCCGAAAGTTGACCAGAAAGCTGGCCTACTTGGTCTTCCGCACTCAGGAATTTTTGCCTTTCACATGCGCTAATTTTTTTAAAAATTTAAACTGATTTATATAGCGCCATAAGGTTGTAACACCAGAGGCGCTGGACAATGTGTGTGAACAACTTGTCCAAAGTTGCACTCGTCCGTGCAGCGGCTGGGATTGAACCCGCGATCTGTAGTCGCAAGTCAATGTCAATGTCAATTTCAATGTCAATCAGAAATTTTTAGCGTGGCTTTAACAGCAAAGCTGTCACGAAGACCACTACCACGCAGACAAAAAGCTAAGTCCTAATCACTGCGCCACCTTGACGAGTACTCGAGTATTCGATAATACCGGAAGTACTTTTAATACAAGCTGCCAATGACGAAGAACGGTTGATGGGTCAGCGTACCTGGGGCCCGAAGGGTCAGGTCTGTGAACAAGCGCCCCCTCTACATGTATATTTTCAGATCTATTCCCAGGTGCACAAACAATATCGCGAAGTCCCAAGTTTCCATAAATTCCAACAATTCATTGACTGACTGCAAATACTGCAACCGGAAATGAAAAGTAACGACTACTCAAACAGTACAAATTCATTACTCCAGTAGTTTAATTGAGTGTTAACGGGGAAATTCGTTTAACCTACTTCAACATTTGACGTGGCGGCCCACCTGGCCAGCGGACAAACCGGCCTACCTGGCGAATGCCCGGCGGCTCAGTCCGCCCCTGCCCACGGTCCATGTTCTACTCGGTGGGACCTCTGCGCAAATATTTAAGTACAGCCCTCCCTAGCTAGGGGACTCTCCCTAACCCTAACCCTAACCCTAACCCTAACCCTTTGACGTAGCACCCCTCTACATGTATATATTCAGATCTATTTTCAGGCTGGCAAGTGGACAAATGAAATTGCGAAGCCCCAAGTTTACATGAAATGCAATAATTCATGATCTGACTGCAAACACTGCAACCGGAAATGGAAAATAACGACTACTAGAGTAGTAAAAAAATTATTACATCAATAGTTTACTTGAGTGTTAGCGGGGTAAGTCGTTTGACCTACTTCAACGTTTGACGTAGTGGCCCACCTGGACGCCGGACCAACCGGCCCAACTAGAAAGTGCCGGGCAGCCAGGCGGCCCTGTCCACCCCTGGTCAATAGAGTAAAAGTACCACTCGGCGCTGACTGACCTCCGGTGTGGAAGACAACAGCGGGACTGGGTTCGCTGAAGGCGTTTCCGTCGTAGCTCACCACCCGGAAGTGATAAGTCGCACCACGTGACGCCGTCCGCCACTCGTACCATGTCCGGTCGGCGCTTATCCGGTCCGTAAGGTCAACCCACTTCCCACGGTGGTATCACTTCGGTATCGTATAGTGGTAAATCGGTACCCGCTCCCCAACTCTGGTAGCACGCTCTGTACCAATTCGGCACCTAGCGATACCAGGTTCCGTCGTTCCGTAAAATCGTCGACACTACCCGATTCGGTACCATGCTAAATTCCAATTCGTTTACACAACGTTTGGTCAAACTAAACACCTGTGCCGAAGTAGGTACTAGTACCTGATCTTGTGCGAAGTTTAGTCGTTCATTGCAGTATTTCGGGGGACAGTCGAAACTACATATTGTTGTCGAAGTAGGTAATAGTACCCGATCTGGTAGGACGTCCGGTCGTTTTTCACAACTTTCGGACAAGTACCGCCAAAATGCAGTATTGTTACCAGACTAAGTACCATTACCCGATCTGGAACGTGGTCCGCAATCGATGATTTGTCGCTGTCACCATCAAATAATAGGTACCGTTACCGGGGTAGGTACTAGTACCCGATGCGGTACGAAATTCGGTCGTGTGTGCGTAAGGTCAACCCACTGGCCGACGGTTCTGTACTGGACAACGTAAGCCTGGATGGGTCGGTGTAGGGACGACGACGCAGAGGTGTGGGTATCGCGCGGCGGAAGCCATTTTAGCATGAGCCCGTTGCGTTGTTGTACGACGGAGATGTTTAGCGGAGCCGGCGGTCGATTGGTGGTTACGGCGGCCGGCCCGAAACCTAAAATGTAATAAGTTACAATTTTTATTTTGTATAATTTATTAATATATTAAGTAAGTAACTAAGAATAGGTCTGCCAAGCGATTCGCACTTATAAAAATAAGAAGACTAACAAATTTAAACATTCGTTCATTCCCTACGGGCTGATTATGTCTATATTGTACTATATTTAATCTAGCCTTTAAGTAAGAAAGTAACTACGTAAGTAAGCATATTTCTACACAGCGATGTTAATAGAGTTCACAATGCGCCGTGGTCGGGCTGTCCAAATGAAAATGTCTTCAGCGACCGCCTGAACCGGGAGTTTGATAACTCTGCGTTTCGTAAGTCAGCCGGCAAACTGTTCCACACTCTTAGGGCAGCAGCTGCAATGGTCATATCCCTGAAAAAAGCCGGATGTTCGGTGAACAGTCAGCGTCCTCGTGTCAGCGGACCGCAGTTGTTTTGTGCGAGCGTCGGTGGCCAGCTGGCCATTATAGGCCAAGTAGCCCGGGGCATTGTATCTATGCGTTCCCAATCTTGGACAATAATTGTTTGTATGCTTACTATTTTAATTCCATACGTTATTCAGCTGTCCGGCCATTTCAGCCACTACTGTGTCTTAAAAAAGCGTACTTACTTCCTAAGTAAGTACATTATTTGGCCGAATAACCATGTGAGGAGAATTTCAAGTTACCATTGCTACAAAAACAGCAAAATTGACTTATTTACAATTTATTATGTTATACACCTATTATACTATATTGTCATACTGTTATACTTTATCTTCGTCACTTGTAAGTGAAAAGGTGAAAAATAATTCTAATTAATTATTAACTATAACTAATACTTGAATGATCAATTGATTATTAATTAACTGAATAATAGTTAATTTGTTAATATTTAATTATTACTAATAAGTTTTCGAGCTGACTAATAGTAGGCTAGAAATTAATTCATAGGTGACAATGGCGACATACACGTCTTATTGTCAAGCTTTATTTAATACGATTTACTATGAGTTAGGCCGAAATGAAGTGGTTTACTTGTTGGGATACCCTGTAGAAAGGCCAACGGGAGCTGCAGCGGCGAATTTTCTGTCACAGACAGAACGAGCGTACAACCTATAGGCCGCGGTCCATGTTCGCGCCCACAGTATACCGAAACACGTGACCTGCAACCAAACAGCCTTACGCAAGCCCGGTCTGCCGTTTGATAGTCTCCACCTCCGTAATCCATGGATTACTACTAATTTGCCGGCCCAGAAGGGATGGAAGGCTGAGTTGACCAGGCTGGCTGACCCATAGCGCACTGTTTAGCTACAAAGTGTCATCTTGTCAACAATAGATCAGGCACAGATCAGGGAATTTACATCAGGGAAGGCCCCAGCCAAAGACCGACGTGTTAACCACTGAGCCACGCCGCCCACCGAACTGCTGAACGTTTATTAACGTTTTGTAGCAATTAGTTAATTAAGTAAGTAAAGTGTGCGTGCGGTCATACGCGGCGACGGTACGTCGGGTCCAGTTCCACTGTCGGAAGGCGGTTCGTCAATG
>Ga0056115_1001545_pt1 | contig 11087 bp, 9 predicted proteins | sample WorMetOlspDAHAB1_FD_77007 | JGI IMG/M metagenome (GOLD analysis project Ga0056115, IMG submission 77007) | Marine gutless worms symbiont microbial communities from Max Planck institute for Marine Microbiology, Germany - Olavius sp. DAHAB.1 ... | reverse complement strand
CTGGTCTTGGCCACCATCACGCCGCACTCCCCCCACCAGCAGGAAGTGATAACAACAGTCAGCTGTCAATCACTCTAACGTTTCTGCGAGTTAACCAGTCATAAAACTGACTGAGCGCGCAAGGTTGTGTGTTGCTAATGGTCTGCATGTGCCACCCATTGTGTATAAGCTGCGTTCTCTAAGCGACCTGCCTGATCTAATATAACAAGTGGCTGGGACACCAACGGACGGAGTACTCGTATCGGTATCGGTATCGGCCGTTGTGTATGCTCGAATACTCGTATCGGATCGTATCGGTGCGTGCCCGTATCGTCCGTTCTCTAATGCCCCTATCAAATGACAACCAGAGAGACCTGGAACTCTAATCCATCCAGGAACGTGGAATATACACCATACCAAATCACCCCTTCCCCACACCCAACAATGCTTGCACCAGCTAGGCTCCTGCTGCTTCTGAGAAGGTGTCCGTGTAGAAGGGACACCAGCAGTCATGTCCACTGCACCGACAACATAACTGTACCAGCATAATGAAACACGACAACTTGCGGTCTACGGCAGGGTGTTTGTACTGCGTCAATCATCATGCATCACTATGGCTGTATTGTTTGCCTGCTCCCACTCTTGTGGCTCAGTATCGGCAATTACGGCTATTATGCATATTCGGGTATATTTTTCCAAAAGACTATTCCATTGAATACGAAATACAAATTTTCAATATTACGCGGACTAAATAGAATATTCGGCACACCCCTAATTATTTTTTTTGAAGTTTAGAACAACAGTGTTCTACTCCTATGCTGCCATGTTAGTTGTATGACATAACTTTGCATCAATAGCTATTTGCAACAAATAGAGCAATCACCAGTTTCACAGCAAAGTCGCGTATAGTAGAAATGACAATTCACATAATCGATCACTGAAGACAAACAAAATAACCTGAATGGTTGCCTCATCTTTGCTCTGCTGCACTGCATCTTCTGCCACTAACCACTTTTTTTTCATTATCTGAAAACAGAAGTTATAGGGTAAAATTTGCTACATTAAATACTACAGAATCAAATTTACTGCAATACAAACAACGATATTACGGAAAGCCAGACGTTGCTAATGAAAAGCATTTCGGCACAATATGAGCAATTTACATGATTTGCGAACCATGAGGGTTGCAACACGAAGGTTAATAGAAAACGGAGAAATCCAATACTGCCACCAACATTGTTGTTTAAACTCCTTAAAAAACGCGCTTAATCATTTCGATGCAAGTATTTCATTCACCACAGAGAAAACTGCGGAAAAAACGAGACTATGAGCAGCGAGTGCCGTACCTTCATTGCATAAAAAATGCCATCTTTTTTCCGCTGAACTTTCACGACGTCGCCGAAGGCGCCGGCGGCAATTACGCCTTCGATCTGATACAAAACAGCCAACAGATTTTTTTTGTTCTCAAAATCTAAACGACAGCACTTACAACAACGACACTAGTTTTTCCACCGCATATTCTAAAACCAGTCTAGGCTGGAAAGTCTGCTGCTGTAGTGAATTTTACATTGCCGTTAGTCTAGTTGTATAAAGCTGCATATGTAACTATACAGACAACTTAAACGGTACAACCAACAGAAACTAATCAGAAGTTCTTTAATTAAGATACAGCATACATGCCAACATTTGGTAATGAGAAAGAGGACTCCTGGCAATGGTGGCGCCGAGGGGGAGGAAAATGGGGAGGGGCTGCCCCCCTCCCCAGTCGACTAGAGGGTCTTGGGAATGTCGTGAACTCCCCCAGCAGGGTCCGGGGTGGTGCCTGGCCATAATAGAATTTGGTACCTTCTGACGGTGCCAGAAAGCAACTGGTAGCAACGTTTTTATGTGTTTGTATAACAATTATTGTACAAAATCAACACGAATATCATAGTAGCAAGACTCTACACATAACTGCCGAATGACTCAGCCAGAATGTCCATTCTCAGTTAATTAAGAAGCTCACGAATGATATGAGCACAGAAGCATTGCCTACACTTGTCATGCGCGTTTATGTTATGTTATGTTACTACTGTGTGGTTGTTCGTCTGTCTCTGTTTACGGTTATATTCATATCTATGTCTGTCCTCCGCTGTGTCTCATATATTCATGTGTTTTATCTGTGTTATGTCATATGGGCAATGTTGCCTGCAATAAATCTTCATTAGTTCGTTCTAATTCACTCGTTTCACAAGCAACGACTTTTGATTTTTTTCCCCTCACATCAACAACATGAAACTGTTCACAAAGAAATTTATTGCAATGAGCAACTGAAAAACATGAAGCTAAGCTATCCAACTCATTGGAAAAAGTGTATGAAAAATATGAATATTGCTAGTGAAATGATATGAAAATATGATATGACAAAAATATACTGCATATAAATAAATGGGAAAAAAATAAACTAAAAGAAGTAACTGTCATCATATGCCAAGCAGAATACTTGGCATCTGTTAATACTGGCTCTTATCACCAAAACAGCATAAATCACGGTTCAAAAATAGAACTGTTTAGAATGGTACCTTAAAGTCAGAAGTTCCGACGGTTAATTCTTGCGAATATACAGGTAAAAAGAGGCTATTTGTTGGGTCACAATGAGTGTTATTCTGGTCCGTCAGAGTAAGGCCACATGTTGCCGACTGATGAACTCTGTCAGAACCACTTCTTTCACCAGGTAATGGATTGATCCTCAGACTTGGAAAATTCTACAACGCAGAAAATATGCGTTGTGATTTGAATATGAATTCAGAATATTCCAAATGGAGAATGAATAATGAAATATACCCACTGGTTAGCACATTACGCAAAAATACAACATCATCATAGATTTCGATTTTTAGGCAGACCAAAAACAACAACAACGGTACATGGTGATAACTGGTGATAGCCAATCACTATAGCATGTTTTGTACTCGACTGCCAGCATACTCACTTCTGCAGGTAAAGAATTAAAATTCCTTTTTAGTTTGCCTTCATTGTTTCCCATTAAACATGAACTATTATACCGCAATCACCCTTATTACAAAACTTCCGGTTCTCATTTGTTTATTTTCAGTTTCAGATTTCAGTTTCTTTTTACGAAAGTAACATCCGGGTATTATCATTTCCTGTTAAAGTGATTGATTGTTATGTATTTTGTTGTTTAGGATGTTGTATATTGACACTTTAATTTTGTGTTTATGAGACTTAAATGTCTCGGTACGAAAAGCAGAAGTGTTTGATTAATTACTGTAAAAACGTATATCCATAATTTCCGGATTAAATTAACGATTGAAGAGCTATAAAAATTTTATCACATGTTTCAAATCAAAGCTGAGCTAAGCTGATAAAAGGGAGCAATTGCGTTTAGATATCATTTGTTAAAATTAATTTTCTAAGTCTTGGTCATTAAGTGTTGAGATAGAAGAAAGCTTATACAAATCACCAATTGTATACTTCGTGTCTGTCGAGTTTTTCTCTAATGATGTAAGAGTGTGAAAGTGTATTCCACCCACCAAATTGCATTCATTATTTATTATTATTAATTACTGTTTCAACATCTCACCTTGATTCTCCTTAAGTACTCAAAGAAAATGGTAACTATGAATTTATTTTCCTTTCCTCACAAAGATAGTAACGTGGGTATCGGCAAAATGCGTAACAAGTAAGAAATGTATTTCGTTGAATGGTGACACAGGCATGTGTCCAAGGAGTGGACTGTACTTGGCAGTACAGTGGGAGTGTGGCAGTGGCAATACATGGCGTACTACACATTTCCGACCCTGTAGGGAAGGGATGAAAGGCTGAGTCGGCCCAGTTGGCTGACTTATTGTGGACAGTTTATCGACAGAGTGGTCACCTGTCAGCCATGTATCAGATGCAGGTCTGTGACAGGTTGCCGGCCAATGACCGACATGCTAACCACCGAGCTATGCTGCCAGTGTGTCCCATTTCAGCTGCCAGGAGGAATCCATCTTCTAGTGCGTGGAGTTTAGTGCAGGTGTTCAGTTTATTTCGTGGTTATTTTTTTCAGTATTGGATAGTTGAGATATCATTAATTGGTTAATTGTGTGTGTGGTGTGTTTTAGATATTAGTGTAGGAAATTAGTGATCGAACAGTCAGCATGGCGTCAAAGCGGGACAGGGACTCGTCTGGTTCCTCGTCTTCGGGGCCACCTTCAAAGCGCCCGATGACACAGTTTGAACCTGTTAAAATCGGTCCAATCTATTCCCTGGTAAGAAGAAATGGCTTACATGAATGTTGCATGTTTTGGTTTATAGACAATTTGTATGGGTGTGCTGTATACATTATTATAAAACTGTACTTGCCCGATGAATTTTCAGATGCAAATTTTTGATTAAATATCTGGAATAGAAATCAAAAGTGCACCTCCATTTAACTGCGACCCATAATTTATCGATCAGTTATCAGCGATCGGTCATTGGATGTTAATGTGAGTCAAAAAGTTGTTCAGAGAACTGGCCAACTCAGTCTGCAGCATGTGAGGAATAACTAATCAGGTGAAGGGTCTATAGCCATGAGATCGCCTAACGCTAATCCTATCAGCTATTGAAAGTGTTAAGTAGTGCAATCTACCACAAATCACATTTATAGCAATTAGTTACTGCAAATTTTAAATAACGCGCGAGATCAGTCCAACAGAGAGAAACAGACCGTATGTCGATAGTTTTTAAAACTGGTGTTGGCTGTGATGTTTTTATGAGAATAATAATTCTATAATTCTTATACGGTTGTAGACTACTGCTGACAGTGTGCATGTGGTACAGCATGTTATATCAAATGTTGATGCCTATCGGGATTGCTATCAGGTTGTAAAGTATATACATTGTCCAAATGCAACTGTGCATTTGTGTGATCGGTTACTGTCTCTGTTAATTCGTGTACTGATCGGTGAGCTTTTCGTGTTGGCAGGAAGAGATGGACATCAAGGTGCTACAGTTTCAGAACCGCAAACTGTCGGAGCGAATTGAGCAGCGACGTCGAGCCGAGGAAGATTTGCGGAAACGAATTGAGCAGCTGGAGCAGCGGCAGACGACTGACGATGCTGTGCTGTGCATTGTGAATCGCTACTGGAACCAGGTCACTCCGCCGCTGCTAAGTTTACGCGCCGTCACGTCAGCTTTAATTTGGTGTAACAAGTCTCGCTGTTAAGTGGCAGTGATTATGAAACGATGTTTTTTTGATATAGCGTTATTGAATCTTTTGATATTGACTGCCAGTGAAGCAAGTGGTATCTTGGAGGCCGTATTACAAATACAGATAACACTGCCAGTTAGTGGCCATCTATTATTGATCACCTCCAATGCAAAAAACGAGATTTTTAAAGCTCACAATTGAGGTAAGGGGACCTTATTATCTGGGGCATCACCACATCAAAAAATGTGAGGTGGAGCCTGTAACCTGGGTCTGGGAGCAGGAGCCCCTGGGGGTCCAACACAGAACCTCTGGTCAGGGGGCTAAGTTCCCTGATGCTGAAAACCTGTCAGCTTTTGGATGCCTATCTGAAGCAGCAAATTTGCCCCATTCTTCTTATTTTTGCAAACTGGTGAGTCAAGCCTCCAAACATGATTAACCCTCAATTCCTCCCCCAAAAAACTCAACTGCATCAAGCTCAGGAATAACATCTTGTGGACTCGTCCACCCTCTGATGATGCTGCATACATAACCTATACACACCAGCAGCTGTATCTTAAATTTATAGTTAATTTTGAATATGGTGACTTTATAATGTCTGCTCGTATTGATTTCAATGTATGATGGTTTTTACTTCAGTTGGACGAGGACGTCAGGGTTTTGTTACAACGTTTCGATGCCGAAGGTGCCGATGAAGCTGAACAAAAAAGTTAGATGTGCTTTTGTTTTAAAAATATTGGTTTAGTCTGCGTACATTAGATGATGCCGTTATTGGTTTGTATATATCCAGAAAAATAGAATATACATATTGGGATCCAGATGTTGTGACAGTTGTTAATGGGGTATGATATGTTTCATTTCCACTTTTATAACAATTATTACTCGTTAATGTGCAGTGTTGTGGAAACGATTGTGCCAAGTGCTTTGAGTCTTTATTTGTATAAGTGATTTGCTACAGTGGCATATTTGCCACATTCGAGCATTTGTAACAACTGTTTCCCCAGAATGTCAAGGCCCATATTTGTGCATTCGTGCAAGTTCAAGTTTTAAAAATATTTTTTTCGTGGTTGAAGGGGTAAGGTGAGGTAGCTAGATGATTGATTCTGTGATGTGCGTAATGGTTTTATTATTCGTAAATGTCAATAATATTTATACGGAAAGTCATCAGCTTTTGGGGAGGGGGCTTTGTTCCCCAGACCGCCACTGGGGTTTGGACTGCACCGGAGACTCCTTACTTCTATTTTCTAGCTGCACCATGGATTTGCAGTGTAGTGGTAACAAATTTTTTTGCAGCAAGTGACTGATTTCTGCTGCGATTTAGATGAGAGTGCAGCAGTGACGTCGTTCCTGACGCTGCTGTCTCAGTCTGACAAGCAGGAGATTGAGGATAAGCTGCATCAGCGCGTCGAGTTTTCCGAGCGTGCGATCGGAAAACTGCTGCAGGCGCACGACCGACTGCTGCAGCGGAGAGAAAAGCTCTGGGATGCAATTCGGTCAAAACATAGCCACGGTGAGTTACTTGTGTAGTGCCACGAGCCGCATATGCTGCCTCAGCCGAGCTGTACATCGCGGGCCATTGTTCGGCTTAGGCTGCAGCTCAAGCCTGTGCTGACTGACTTTGGCCTGCAGACACATAGCCACACGTAGCCCTAGTCTGCCGTTTTTATGGCCTCCATCCCCCGTCATTCATGTACATACAATACATTGATTGCTACTCATTTGCCACCCTGGAGTGATGGAAGGCCAAGTTGGCCTAGTTCGTTGACCCATAGTTTACTCTCCAAGTGGTCACCTGTCATCCTAGATTGGGGCGCCGGGCAGGTGTAAAGTCCACCAGCAAAAGACTGATATCCTAACTACTGAGACCCCTCCCCTCCATTACATCTGAAACTATGATGTTGGTCTGGAGGTTAAGAGGGAATATTATGAGTACTGTTTTATATTGGCAATGCGTGGAGTGCCTTATACTGGCCACTTTAAACCATTTATATGAAGCTACCATTAACACTAAACAGTACAGCACAGATGAGTAAAGTGACGATGTTCAGCCTCATGACATCGGCAGAAAATTGGATGATTTTAATAATTTTGTAATGCACATCATTCTTAAATCATTTGACAACTTTTAATTGTGAGGTTGGCACCCCTCACCCGTTCACCAGGGCAGCACTGCCTTGAAAAGTCCGAAAGCTGTTTATTTTTGACAGTTTGCAAAAACAGTTGTGTCTGTTATGATACGTACATTTTCAATGTGCAGGAAAAGACGACTCTTTGTCAGACGACGTGAAAAAGGAGGATATAAAGTCTGAGCCGGATGCGAAAAGCGCGGACGACGACGAGTTGAAAGGAAAGGCGGCGGTTTTTGACGAACACAAGAAAGTTAAACTGGATGACAGCGACATGTCGGTTGACAAAATGGAGCCGGTTAACTTCAGCGAGGTTTTGCGCGACGAAATGGACCGGCTGATGGCGGACAACAAACGACTCGAGAACCTCGTGACGGAAGTTCATCAGCAACATCACGAAATTACGATCAAGGTGTGACATTTGCTAGTTGGTTTTGGAGAATGATTTGCGCTGCCGTAAAAAGTGACAATGTGTGCGCGGTTATGGGAGCAGTATGAGGAAGCCCATTGTGATGGTGCAGCGAGCTTTATCAGAGACAGCCCAGAAATTTGCTAGATTACATTCTGCCAGCTGCAGTGCATATTGCACAGTGTTCTAGAGATTGTACTTCTAGCCTTTAAGACTTGACAAGAAATGTTTTTGAGCTTATGTGGTTGTGCTATGCAAAGCTTGCAAAATACATTTATGTTCTGATTTCCAAACGTTTATTTGCAGATGTTAGTGAGTATTGAAGGTTTAGTTATAGACTGTAGCGTCTGCTGCCATGTCTGAAAGCCGTTAGAGCTCTTATTTATCTTAATTTTTTTAATTTTCAAGGCCTTGAAAGTTCGAGAAAAGCACCAAAGTCTGTGAAAGAGCCAAAGACATTCTTGTATGTTATTCGGTTATTTTTGTCGGTGTATCACGCATAAGAAATAAATTGTCCTGCGAATGTAGACCTTCAGTGAAAAATTGTCACAGATCGGCAACTTGTCTGCAGGATTTCATTTTCGTTTACTTATTATTGTATAGTCTACATTGTAGTCTCTGTAGACTAGAGTTAACTGCATCACTGCTTATTGCCATCAACATTTGGAAGCTAGTTCTGAAATATTTAGCTAATCCTTTAAAAGTTAAAAAAAAAATTATGTTCGCGTATTAGTGTGAGAACTTTAGTCCAAATTGACGGGACTGTCGATGCGTTGTATTACTTGCGCTGTTTTTTCTATGCTAATTTAGTTGAAGGATGTAAATCGCCAGCGACTCGATGTGATATAGAAATAATGAGTTAGTGTTAGGCTTGATCTAGTGTTTAAACAGTGTAATCTGTACTGGGAATGCAATAGATAATATGCCCATGCATGACTGCAGTGACTATTCCTCATTACTTTCCTCTCACATCGAGTCGCTGGCGACTTTCATCCTCCCAGTTCTGTGTATCTGTGCGTGAATAGAACTCGGAGCTGCAAGACCGATTGGCTGCAGCGGAAACGGAGGCAGCAGAGCTTAAGAACCAGGTTGACGACCTCGACTATCAGCTGTCAAACGCCAACCACAGAGTCGACAAGCTCGACCGACATCTCGCCGATGCAGTGACAAAAGTCAAGTCATACGAAGCGAACGAGGTGAAGGTGCCAACAACTGCCCCTTCCGGTACATCTGATACACCGACCAAGCCCAAGGTAATACTAATATTCAATAATAATAATAATAATAACTAGAGGTTTAAGCGGCTAACTTTTTAATCGCGTTTTTTATTGTTATGTTGAAAATAATTATGCATTATTAATGCGCATGTGGGACAGCGTGTGTGGGTCGTCTGAAAAAAGTGCCAAAGAATGCTGGGTTTTTGATTTGTTAGTGTTTTTTAGTGCCACAAGATTGTCAAATTTTTGTGGTGGTCCCACCAAAAATAACGGTTTTATGCCCACAGAGTGGATGATTAATTGCAGGCCAGCCTCCTTGTAATAATAGTCATGCCTTCCGATGCGCAGCTCTGCCTGGAACTCACTACCTTCGCTTGTCACCAACGACGATTCTCGGCTGAAAATTTATTCCTAGTTTTGTTTGGCATTTGACTGTAGCGTATATGTCTGACTTCAGCTACTTCTACCAGCTCTCTAACGCTATTACCTTACAGCCCTTTATAAAGCAGTTAAACAGCAGACTAGGGATGCGTAGTATGTACAGCTGTATGTCTACAGGTCAAAGTCTGTGATTGTGGGATTGGGTGTGGCCTAGCTCATATGCCGGCCCTGTGTGTGATGACAGCGCCGCTGAGGCGGCTTATGCGGCAATTTTAGTGCTATACGAATTAACCATACCTTTATACCTTTACTTTTATTATTATTATTATTATTATTATTATTGTAAATGGAAACCGTTAAATGCAGTCTGTTAAATGGGTTAGTGCTGTACAACAGCAGATAACAGATGATTCTTCGTTTACTTGTTGATGCAGGCTGATGATGCAGCTGTCAGTGCCAGTGTCTGGCGTAATCAGGTGAGGTTTTTTAATTTATTAGCCGTCTTAATCGTTGGTGGCTGGTTAGGCATAGCGGACTGGTAACAGGCATTGGCCATATAAAGTTGAGCTACATGGAGCCAGGGTAGTACTGGGGTCAGGGTTGGCATGAAATAGTTCCCCCGTCTGATTTGAACTGGACTGTTTTGGCATGACTGGCTTTCGAATGATTATGATTATGAATATTGTTATCTTTACTCGTTCATTTGTCAGTTTTTGTTGTTATTAAATATTTGACAGCATTACGGACGAACTGATCTTCTACGCTTAGTGGATCCTATGTGAACTGTTTGTGTGCGTGTAGCTGAATGAGATTGCGACCGAGCTGGAAGACCAGCGCGAGATGGCGACGTCTCGGCTCACCGAACTGGAGAAGCTTCAGCACGATCACCAAGAAGCCATTAAAGAAATCGAGTCCCTGAAAATGGACGTGAGTTGCTGTCGCTTTGTCATCGGTGATTTGTTTTTGGATTACAGATTCTTTGCATTTTTGTGCTGGCTTGTGTTTGTAAGCAGTTTGTAACTCATACCATACTCTTTTAACCGATGACATCATGATATTATTTTGTCGTTTCAAGAAATGCCTCACTTAGACGACTATCTCTGGACATTGAACTGTTGAGCGTATTCTCGAAATTTTATGTGTAAATGGCTAATTTTTTGCTATGCTGTAGTATTACACATACCTAGTCACTGTTAGAACTTCATATTCAGTTATGTTGCCACAACCCTGTGCACATTTACGAATTATAATAGTTATATTGGTTGGATTTTAGCATTATGATGAGTTGGGTAGCCATTTTTCTTACATAGTCACTCTTTCATTAGTCACTGTTTCATTAGTGCACGAAGTTCGTTTCATGTGCTGGACCAGAAGCATGGAACTGTCTGTCAAGAGATGCTGGAGGTGCATCCTCCTTGGACATTAATAAACACAAACTCAAAACATACATATTTTGGCTGGCCTCATAGCTCAGCTGTTAGGCTTTAGGTCTTTCACTGGTGGACTTTCCCTGGCCTGTGGCTGATCTACAGTTGACAGGTGACCATGATGTGAGTAAACTTTCCACTATAGATCAGCCAACTCGGCCTTTCATCCTCTCTGGGGTCGGTAAGTGAGTAGTAATCCATGTATTTACGTGGATAATCGGGGTGGAATCTATGAAAATGGCAGACTGTGGCTATGTATGGCTGTATGCCTACAGGCCAAAGTCCGTGAGTGTGGGCTTGTGCTGAACACCAGCCCTGTTTGTGACGCACAGCGCCACTAAGGTGGCTTGCAGTGCTATATAAATGTGGAATCTT
>Ga0056115_1001544_pt1 | contig 11092 bp, 6 predicted proteins | sample WorMetOlspDAHAB1_FD_77007 | JGI IMG/M metagenome (GOLD analysis project Ga0056115, IMG submission 77007) | Marine gutless worms symbiont microbial communities from Max Planck institute for Marine Microbiology, Germany - Olavius sp. DAHAB.1 ... | reverse complement strand
GTCACAACGCGTGTTTTGAGACATCTCGCGTGAAATTCCATGCACGGGTTGCTTCAGTAGGCGAGTCCGGGGAAAAAAATAAATAAAAAAAAGAGGCCTTATATTTCACGTATTTCGCCAGGCGCTCCCGTACGGCCTATTGGCACAAATTTTGGCTTACGTGTTTGTCTCGTGGACGTAATCAATTGTGCAAAGTTTTATCGTAATCGGTTAAGGGGTTCGGATTCTATGAGTGGTCAAAGTTTGACCATTCCATAGGAATGCGATGTCGCCATTAACACTGCTGGAACTAACGTTCCCGCTGTGATGAGCACTATAGTGATGCCACCTAGAGATTTTGGCATGATCAAAAACTTGGCAGAAACTGAGCCAGAAAATCATTCTAAACTCTGCCAATGATTCAAAATGACCATGAACCAGCTTACTTTCAATGACATTATCTGTAATGTGTTGTGTTTGTTAATAATACAAACAGTATAATGGCTATTTTTTAATTTTGATAATTTTTGAACTGAAAGTAAAAACACCTGATATGGTAAAGTGTTGTCAGCCGATAAGATGAGAATACAGACATTGCACGAGCAGGGATATGGAGCGAGAAGGAGAGTGGCCGCATATCCTTTCAAAAATTGGAAGTTGATGACTGTTAAAAACATTTGTTGGAGAATTGATTCAAGATGTTCAGCGACTGAACGCAAGGCCGGCAGTGGTCGACCAAAATCGCTGCGCTAGGTCATGAATATCCACCGTGTTAAGGAGTTAATCAGTTCTCAGGAAGAACAGAGTGGCCAGCACTCGAGCACTCTTGAGATAGCTGCTGAACTCGGTATCAGTGACAGATCTGCCGGCATATTGTGAAGAAAGACCTCTACCTCAATGCCGCGTCCCAGCCCAAGTCACCGCCTGCACAAAACAAAAGCGATTGCAGATTCCACAGTTCCACAATGGATAATATTATGGTACTTGATTGATACTTTTAATTTGACAAAGAAATCTAATCTCATTGCTGGGCTTTAATGCGATTTAATACAATTTTTTGATAATTTGGTAGTGGCTTACTTTTTTTGAGCCACCCTGTAGTGCTTAACTGGTGAACTGCAATTTTTACTTTATTTCAGTGCAGATTGACAGACAGTCACTGAGTATTATTGATTACCGGTACTTAATTTTTGATTGAACTTTTTTGACCTCTATTTGCTCTGTAACAAGTATTCAGACATCCGCTTCCGGTTGGATTTAAAAAATTGCTATCCGTTAATCCCTACATTTTACCCATGCTTCCCTCTTTGTCCGGCTCTCAGACCTAACTCCATTTGTGCAACTCCTGTTCTGTGGTTGTCTACGATATTATTTTTTGACTATGCAATGTAGACATACAAGATAACGTTTAGCATAGAAAATCTGTTTTTGGTTGTGTGTGCTAGCTTATATGGCAGAAATGTTGATACACTGCAACCTCGTTATTATGCTCATTCTGGGAGCCAAGCGAAATAAGCGTTGTGATGAAACGAGCGTTATAATGAAAGCATTTTCTTAATGGCACAAAATGCATAATAATGGACTGGTAGATCATGTGGGACAATCATAAATAAAACCAGTTTAAGCAATGGCGTTATAACTCAAGAAAACTCATCAATTAATGAAACATAGTGTAACTCGTAAGGTTAATAAGATGTTAGATTATTGAAGAATAACACCATTGTTGTTTAACGGGATCCAACGTCCCATGATCCTCATAACCGAATGAGCGCTCTAACGACGAGCGTTATAACGAGGTTGCAGTATACTTCAAAAACATTTTCTCATTCTTATGTTTTGTGTTAGCAAGCATGGATAATCAGTAAAGACTAAAGAGACAATATACTGATTTTGTCATAGTTCTTTTAGTGATGTTTCTATTAATGGTAAGTGTAGCTGTAGTTAATTGTGTGTTTGCTGGTGTAGACACAGATGTTGACTTTGATCCAACAGCAGACATGTTAATACATGACTATGACGATGAACGAACTATGGACGAAGAAGAGGCAATGAGCAATGAGGAGAGTGTTGCCAACGAACTGGATGACTTACAAAAAGTGAGGATATTTATGTCATTTGTCACTTGCCAAACTCCATATTGCTGTCATCTTTTTACTAGTTCCACATTGTGTTACAAGATTATCGTTGTCAGTATTGCATTTATCATGTGCTGCGGTTTCAGTTGCAGCCCCATGCCAAACCCAAACTCACATAACAGTTTGTATTCTCTCACCCCAGTCCCAGTTACTACAAATATTGTGCACAAGAACCAGTGTGATATGAGTTGTTCGTTTTTCAGTTTCAGTTTCCATTTCTGTATTGACTGTATGGTACATCACAATAAAAATTGCACGATTAGTAATCTTTTGTTTGTAACCATAATATTATCTGGATTCATAAGTGCGACTTTCAATGATATCCAGTGCACACGAATGTACAAGTGTGGAAAATTATTCAGTCAGTGTGACACGTAACTATTTACTATTTATGCAGAAAATTACTAAACTCTGTATGCTCCATGCCTCTTGCCGTTCAGTTCCATTTCCTAACTGCTAGGTCACCACTCGCACTAAACACTTGCTTATCATACGCCTTGGAAGCTTGCATCGACACAAGGTGACATGTGCCAAAATTGCAAAGGTCGTCTCTTCGTGTAGCACTCATCCAAAATGCAGTGAAGTCTGAGGCTCACTTGTGTCTAACCCTATTGCCTTGGGATGAAATCCCTGCAACATATGGCCGACATGTGGGTTAAATCTAAATTTTAATGGGGCAATGAAAATATGGGCAGAATGTGGGAGGAAAAGTACCGTAAAGTGATAAGCCGCATGATTTTAACCTGAATTTGGTGACCTGAAGGTGGGATGCAGCTTATCTATAAGACAAACTTTACTACAAATATTTCCAGTCCGTAAAACTGCAACATTGAACTAGCAAAATGGTCAGTTAGTGGTTTAGGCTAGTGATGTTTCGATTGTGAAATAAATCATCTATTTGGCACCTGTGTCAATGCGTTAACAACTGATTATGAAATTCGTTAAAATGGCCCTTCACTGGCGCTGTACTTCAGTCCGCTTCTTTATCCAACCGACCAGCACGCCCGCCCGCGATAGTCGGCCCAGGGTACTCGGGTGGTTGGTCGGTTGGTCAGTCGGTTGTATCAAATTTCTCACGCTGTTCAGGTGCGCAGGTTCACTTGGGCGACGCGCATTCCAAGCAGTGGGCAGCGCTAAATGCGTCATCTCTGTGAGCATACCTTGTTGACGCACTTTACAACATCCACGAAGTACACCTGCGGCTTATCTATAGGAAATAACGTTTTACCGGACTTTTGACACATAATTTGGGCTTGCGTCTTATCTACGAGTGCGGCTAATAGTCGAGATTTTACGGTAGGGGAGACTGCGGTTGGTTGAGACACTTTCAGTCCAAAGATAATTTTTGAAAATTTGCAGCACTCAGTATGAATTACTGAGTTTCTATCATCTGTGAATCCATTTGGCAACAAAATGAATAAATCTGACTGGCTAAATTTTGTGATATTTTGAAAAGAATTACGAAAAACGACAAGGCCCGTAATGTCTCAGTCAACCCCTGGTATGTACTGGTTGAGACAATAACAGTCTTGGTTGAGACATCACAATTATGTACTTAAGCAGTTCATCAAAATGTCATCAAGTAAGTGCAAGCATAGCAATAAACAATAAAAAACTGACAATTATCAGGTCTAAGTGTAAAGTTAAGAGTGCAGTCACTTTCACCGAACTTCACAAAACCGTCACGCATAGGCCTATCTCGAGTTTGTCATTGCCACATTTAATATTATTCGCAACGTTCGCACACAAAGTTCTTGGCCGTCTTAGTAAGACCAGCACACGAAGTGTGTGCCCATTCTTCACACTGCCCCTGGCAACATATCCACATTTCCGAACCAGACGAATGCGACCACATGGATCCACAGTAGAGACATGCGACATCATCATCAGTTGTGTTTTTGCAGAACAGAGACTTGCGACTGCGAGTCGACTTTGATTTTGATTTTGCTTTGGTCACTGTCACTGTGCTTGGGCTTTGTTTGTCAAGTCTGGTTTTTTTTTCTCCAACTGACAGTTCACGCTTAGGCCTTTTTTTTACTTTTCATTTGATGTCGAACGGCTATCTCAGCCTTTTCAGGGGTATCAGTCAAAACTCTTGTTTTCGCCTGCCTGTTGAGCTTAACACCCAATTTTCTCGGAGGTGCTGCAGGGTGCGGTCTCAGCTCATGAGGAGATAAATGACGACCTGCATTATTCCTGCTGCTGGAAGTCGGTGCCGAACTTGATGTTTCTGATCCATTGGTTGAGAGTGTGACTGAAACTGAATTTGCACCAGAGATGTATGTAGATGCAACTTTCTACGGCAGGTATGAGGTTGTTATCAGTAGCAGTGGCTGACTCGGGCAAAGGAGACACGTAACTTTCTGGTGTAGCAGCTAGTGACTGATCAGGTACAATGTCACTAGTTTCAACAGCGTTTGATTCTGGTAGCTTAGTGGCTTTCCCACTGGTCTTAGTGGGTACAACGGCTTCTGTCGTAACATTTGTAGGCAGAAAATCATCATCAGAGAAGATATTTGAATTGTGTGGATAAATACCCGTGACCTTAAAACCAGATGTTATGTTCTGTATTGTCATTGCCCGCATGAATGCTTTCGTCACCAATGCCGGTATGTCGTAAATGTCAGGACGATGAGCTGTATTGGTCACCAGAAGATCTGTCAAGGCCACACTCGGAGTGGTCGGAGTCGAGCGCAGCATGTCCGAGACCGCGAGGCGGACATCAAAAGTACGAAAAATTGGTGCCTGGTGCATTTGCAATGATCGAAAGGCGAGGCCCGCAGGGCCGAGCCCACATTTGGGTTGTGTTTTCGTGCAAAGGCGTCGAAAGAGCCGAATGGCGAGGCCGAGCCGACGAGCCCATTTTTGGTGGCGTCTGATCAAAAACGCCTAATTCTAGCCCTCGTCGTCTCGCCATAGGGTGTTTCCGAGGGAACCAATACGTCTCACTGTCGTCGTCTGTTTTCTTTCGAGCCGTAGCTTTCCAGAAAACTGTTACCACCTTCTCGTGCGCTTATACTGTGCCCAATTGCTCGAAAATCAATAAAAATGGCTGATTTATCCCAAACCGGAAGTAGACATATGGCAGAAACATGCGCCATCAATTTTTTTACCCTGGTTTCTTATTCGACATCTATACTGATAGGGGGACTACGGCGACTCCTTCTGCCCGTTCTAATGTGAGCTGGTGTGGACTTAGAAAATTTCGCTCAAAACCGACAAACTGCCGTTGTTGCGTTTTTCCCATTTTTGATTACCCGTTACAGAAAAATTGGAAAACCTAGAGAAACAATTTTCGGCAGTTTGGTAGTAGGCTGGGTGGTGTATTGATAGTCATCGAAACATTTACTTTGCTGGATATATTTCGCCGACAGGTGGTGCTGCAAATGTGCCGTTCGTACGTTGTCGAGAAAACATGTACAAGTGGGAAAGTTTGAGCACTCCTCCCTCCGGCATCGAATTTCTTAGCGCTTTCGCAATTTACAGTTTGCAAGACGTCTACGCGTTCTAACCAAACGTTCATTTTCAGCTACGTAACTCGTTTAGTAGCCGAGAAATTACGCATTCAATTATGTAAACAGTAAAAAAAAATCGCGAAATTCGTGTAGACTGTGAACCAAAAAAATCGACATATCTGTAAAATTGCCAAATAAGCAACGATTGGTCGATTCTGAATTCACTGAACAATATACGGTACACACAATTTTTCATGTTCGGACTTAGAAAATTTTTGCCAAATATTGACGAATTGCAGATTTTTATTATTGTTCTCCATTATTGACCGCCCGTTATAAAAAATGTTGAAAAGTTACAGCGACTATTTTTGGCAGTTTGACAGACTGTCCGGCGTAGTATGCAAATTTACTGAAAGATCGGCTGACTTTGATACGATTCGCCGACAGGTGGCACTGCAAATGTGCTACTCGAGCTCATTTTTGGCCAGAAACGGCGAGGTGTAGTTTTCGGGTTTTTTTTCCAAGTTTGATCGCCCATGGAACAAAAACTAGTTGAGCGATTGCTCAGATTTTTGGAATTGTATGAGAACGTCAGACGTTGTATTCAAAATAATGAAAAACCCAGCGTACGTTGACGCATTACGCCTCTAGGTGGCGCCAAAAAAGCGAACTTTTTGAAAATTGGCAACTTTGAGCGCCCCTCCCACACGCATCGAAAGTCGCAGGGCCACCAAATTTTCAGCTTCCCTAAACAGTTGGGGGCCCTAGTAGTCTGCCAAGTTTAATTTTGTTCGCTTTGTAATTGGGGAGATATTGTGTGCTAAATTTTGAAAATTCGCAAAAAAAATTTAACTTTGGGGTCCTATAACTCGATTTAGGTGAGGATATTCAAGAACATGTCAAAAGCAACAAAATTTTGTATTTTATTTCCGAACAACACGCTGTATTCAGAATTTGCCTACGCTTAGCAGTTTCGTCTGTGACTAGATTTGAAATATGCCCATTTTTCCGAAAAACGCTAATTTTTTTATTTCTACGATCGTCTCCCCGCGCCCCAGTTTTAGGGATAGGGTCTTGAAATTTAAAACGAAAGTGGGCCTCCTAAATTTCTAAGGGCACTGAAAATTTTGGCTCTTTCACTGAAAAATTGGGGGAGATATTGGGGTCGAAAAAATTTTTTACCACCCCTCCCTCAAAACTGAGACCTACGATTTTCGTAATTTTTTGCGTACGAGCCTAGAATCGAATTATTTAAAAACCCTGAAAATTTAATTAAATTCTATTCGATTGAAGTTGGTCAAATTTCGCATTTTATATGTTACCCGAATGCCTAGATATGTGATAGTGTAAAACCATAAGAACGGGAGTCAATACTACTACGCTCCGACTACGACACTCCTTCACACTTAGCGTGATCAGAGTCGTTGCGGGCGCGTGCAAGGCGCCGCGAAGGTCGAGTAGCGCGCGAAAAATCGGCGCCGTGTGCAATGCGTTCGCGGAGAAGGCTGTAGAGCGGAGTGCCGAGGAGCCTAGTGCCGAGGCCCTATGGAAAGGGAGGCCCGAAGAACCGAGCCGACGTGGCACAGTGTTCATGCTGAGGCCCGAAGGGCCGAGGCGAAATTTTGGGTGTGGTTAATTTGTGGGGCAACGGTAGCGAGCTCGATTCTGGATCGCTCCATGTTATCATGCCATAGGGTGTTTCTAAGGGAACCAGCACGTTACGCAGCCGTCCATTGACCGTGTCCGAGACTTCCCGTCACACATAACTTAATTCCGCCTTGTACTGTGCCTATACCGTGCGTAACTGCTGAAAAAGTACTAAAAATGGCCCATTTCTTGAAAGCCGGAAGTAGAAATATGGCGGAAACATGCACAATCAACTTTTCGTACCCAACTTCCTATTCGACTTCTATACCAATAGGGGGTCTATCGGCACTCCTTCTGCTCTTTCTAATGTGAACAGTGCCGGACTTGGAAAATTTCGCGCTCAAGCGACAAAGTGCCGTTTTTGCGTTTGTGCCCATATTTGATCACCTGTTACAGAAAAATTAGCAAACTCCGGGAAACATTTTTCGGCAGTTTGGTAGTAGGCTGGGTGCTGTATTGATATTCATCGAAACATCTACTGTACTCGATATATTTCGCCGACAGGTGATGCTGCAAATGTGCCTTTCGTACGTCGGCGAGGAAAAATGCATAAGCAGGAAGCAGGCTACTTTGAGCCCCCATCCCTCCCGCACAGAACATCGTACGGCCGTGAAATTTACAGCTTCGCTAGACATTTCAGAGTTCTACAGGACCGACTAGTTGGGTCTATCTATGTTATTTCGTATCTGAGAAATTGCGCGTTAAACTTTGAAAAAAATTCGAAAATCGCAAAATTGGCAAAGATTTGGGGACCCATATCTCGACTTAGGAGACGAAATTGCAAAAAGCCGACGACAAAAAGTTTCTAATTTTACCCTCGAACAATACCCAATGCGCACAATATACCTGACTATAGCCCATTTTCCCACATCCTTTGTTAAAGACGACCACCGTCCAAAAATTTGATTAGCTCCCTGGGACCTCCTGTTAGGGATAGGTCCGCGAAATTTTGCAGAAATGTGGAGACAGAAGGCTTCTAACAATTTAAAAAATTTGGGAAAGCGATATCCAAAATTGGGGAGATATTAGGGGGCCCCAAAAAATTTTTACCCCCAAATTTCTAAAAAACTGGGGGGTATACCCCTAAACTTTTTACAGGTTTTGAAAGTGCATTCGTATATATAATTAAACTCTTCAACACTCGGCGTGATCAGAGTCGTTGCTGGGCGCGTGCGAGGCGCTGCGAAGGCTGTGGAATGCGCGAAAAATCGGCGCTGCGTGCAATGCGTTGGTGAAGAAGGCTATTGAGCGGAGTGCCGAGGCGCGTAGCGCCGAGGCACTACAGAAAGGCGAGGCCCGAAGGGTCGAGCCAGCGTGGCACAGAATTCATGCTAAGGCCCGCAGGGCCGAAGATCGAGGCCTGAAGGGCTTAGGCGAAATTTTGGGTGTGGTTAATTTGTGGGGCAACGGTAGCTAGCTCGACTCTGGATTGCCCAAGTTATCATTCTTTAGGGTGTTTCCAAAGGAACCAACACGTCACGCTGCCGTAAATTGTCCGTCTCCGAGACTTCCCGTCACACAGAACTGTGTTACCGCTTTGTACTGTGCCTATACCGGGCATGATAGCTGAAAAACACCGAAAATTGCCATTTCTCGAAAACCGGAAGTAGAAATATGGCGGAATCGCGCAATCAATTTTGTGACCCTGGTTTCCTATTCCACTTCTATAGTGATATGGGTCTACGGCGACTTCTTCTGCCCTTTCTATTTAGAGCAGGGCCGGACTTAGAAATTTCATGCAAAACCGACAAAGTGCGGTTTTTGCGTTTGTTCCCTTTTTTGACCACCCGTTACAGAAAAAGTAGAAAACCCAGAGAAATGATTTTTGCCAGTTTGGTAGCAGGCTGGGAGTTGTACTGATATTTATCGAAACATCTACTGTGCTCGATATATTTCGCCGACAGGTGGCGCTGCCAATGTTTGAGCACCCCTCCCTACCGCCGTCAAATTCACAACTTCAATAGATATGTCAAAGTTCTACAAGAGTCACAAGTTTGGTCTCCCTGCGTTATATCGTAGCTGAGAAGTGACGCGTTAAACTTTGAAAAAATTCGAAAATCGCAAAATTGGGACAGAAATTGCAAAAAGCCGACGACATAAAGTTTCTAATTTTTCCCGCAAACAATAGGCAGTGCGCATAATTTATCTAGCTATAGCCCATTGCCCCACATCCTTCGGCAAATGCGGCACTATCCGAAAAATTCGAAAATTTGACAGGCACCCTGGGACCCCTCTTAGGGTTAGGGCCGTGAAATTTCGCCAATTTGGGGAGATCCTAGGTGTCTCTCGAGCTAAAAAAAATTTTGTCGCTGAAAATCTTAAATTGGGGGAGATATTGAGGGGGTCCGAAAATTTTTTCGTTCCCCTTATCTAAAAACGGGTCGTCATATGTGAAATTTTATTGCAAAATTCGAAAGAGCTCATTAACGCGCGTCGATGAACAAATTCATAGGAAAATCGATTTGTCGGAAGTTTGTCAAAAATTCTAATGAACGAGGTCAAAAATTTTCAGCAAAAAATTCAAAAGTTATACCCCCTGGTAACTCCGAAACAAGGACGGACAGCGCCATAGTATATAAGAAATGTTTTATGCAGATTCGCTTCATGTTTTCATCGGATAAAATACATTTGCGATTGATCCCCCCACGAGGGAGAAAATTTGGTGTAATTGACACACCCCAAAATTTTGAGGTTCAGCCCACTATATCTCAGAAATGCGTCGAACGACCCCCAAATTTTATTCACCTTTGTATAAAGCGGCCAGACATTGATCAGGCTGCAAAGTTATAAGAACTTTTGACGAGCTGATTTCGTACAATTCGGGGTCAAAAAATTTTTTTAAAGGGGGCCCCTCCCCAAAATGGGAGGTAGCCCCTTCGTTTTAAAACTGTTGGATACTATTTCTGAGTGTCTTTACATGTTAAAAATTTTTGGGGTCGGCACACAAAAATGAGGGAAAATGGCCCTTAAAGTTTTTGACCCCCAGAATGTTGAAAAATCGATTAGAACTCCCAAATTTTTTTCACCCTTTTTCATCAAATCAGCCTCTGTTTCAGTCAGTGTAATAAAATAGGGGGTCGTAAGAACAGTTTTTGAGATACGAAAAGGTCACCTTTGGGGGCACCCCACCCCCAACCCTAAAAGGTAGCTGACGAGCATTCCAGGGTTTTCGTCTGCTCGGTGAGCCCTATCAACTGCGCCAAAATGGCGACGGTCGGCCTGCCCGTTTTCGAGAAATTTGGGGGTAAATGTTTTGCTTTTCAGCCCCCTAGCGGCGGAACGGCGAACCCTGGCTGACGAGGAAATCAGTCCAAGCGTAAAACTCGATAGTACGTTCCTCCACGAAAAATTTCATCGCATTATCTTGATCTGCGGCTGAGATATTCGACGTCAAACGAAACTCGAATTTCCCGGTCCACCAATGCAACTCGAACGGACTTAGAAAATTTCACGCAGAACGGACAAACTGCGGTTTCTGCGTTTGTTCCGATATTTGATCACCCGTTACATCAAAAATGTAAAACGTAAAGAAACAATTTTCGGCTGTTTGGTAGTAGGCTGGGTGCTGTATTTACATTCGTCGAAACATCTACTTTACTCGACATATTTCGCCGACAGGTGGCACTGCAAATGTGCCGTTCGTACGCCGGCGAGAAAACGTACAAGCGGCAAGTTTGAGCACCCCTCCCACCCGCATATAAAGTCGTACCGCCGTCAAATTTACAAGTTGACTAGACTAATGTCAGAGTTCTACAAGACTTACTATTTTAATATCTCTATCTTAATTAATAGCTGAGAAATGACGCGTTAAACTTTGAAAAAAATTCGGAAATCGCAAAATTGGCAAAGTTTGGGGACCCATATCTCGACTTAGGG
>Ga0056115_1001542_pt1 | contig 11096 bp, 5 predicted proteins | sample WorMetOlspDAHAB1_FD_77007 | JGI IMG/M metagenome (GOLD analysis project Ga0056115, IMG submission 77007) | Marine gutless worms symbiont microbial communities from Max Planck institute for Marine Microbiology, Germany - Olavius sp. DAHAB.1 ... | reverse complement strand
GCTTGCACATTTAGTCATACGCGAGCGACTGAATACCCTTCGCTAATTGACTGGCCGAATAGATTGATAATTGTCACCATGCGCGGACGGCGGACTCTCCGCAGCTTCCGTTCGGCACGCAGGGAGGGAGGAAGTTAAGTAGTAGTAGCGAGTAAGGTTTAACGTCCCATCCGACACATAACAGGTCATTTCGGGGACGACTTTTTCAGGCTGCAACCAACAGTGTCTAAGCACTGCTGGAGGAGAAAATGGTCTGCCGAGGTATAAAGGATGAATCTCGTGAAAAGGGAGGAAGTTAAGAGAAGAAAAATCACGAACGTACGTTTGTCGCCGATGACGGATCGTCGACTGTCCGCTTACTGGCGTTGGTGTCGGCGGCGGCGGCGGCGCGCCGCGACATCACGCGCCCTGCCCGCCCGCCAGAGCGACCGAGCGAGCCGGCCGGCCATAGTGTGATATATGCGACGACGACTGCGGTAACGATCTATCACAATTTTCAACAGAAACGAGTCAGTGCGCGCGCGCCGCGAACTGCGGCGGTACAGATCCTCGCTCGGCGACCACGACGACAACGATGATGCATAAAATATGACCACCACCGCCGCCGCCGCCGCCATGATCGTCGTCGCGCCGCCGCTCCTTCCTCGTACGTTCGCCAGTTACTTCCGTTCCGCCATTTCACTTGGCCGACTTCAATCAGCGCCGTGTTGGGCGGCGGAAATGTCCGCGACTGCGACGGTTATTTAATACGAGGAGCGATCAGCACAAATAGCTGTACGGCGCAATTCCCACAACTTTTATACATCACGGTCCGGCTTTTACTAAATAGTCCGAACAAATACATCAACAAATGCAAGAAACTGTACGACTGTAGTAAACAACTCAATCTAGCCATAACCGAACTGTTTGAACTCGCAGACCAGTTTCTGTTTGTTTCTGTTCAATCAAATAGTCGACATGTACTCTGCCCCCTTTTTCCCGTAAAATCCTCCCAACCATACAAGGTGTCCCATAGAAACGACCAATGTTAATTTTAATGTGTCTTCGAGCCCATTTTGCCAGCTGTTTTTGGTAAAACTTCATTTGATGTGTTTTAGGTTGAAAATTTTTATTGCAAATCTGTCACTCTACAGGGTGGCCCCCAAAAAACTGGCACACTTTGTTTTGCACGCCTTAGCTTCGTCAAATATTGACGGATTTTCAAACTCAATTTCACTGTCAGAATCAGAAGAACATTTGTTATAATACTGCTAATAAAAATTCCACCACATCTCAACTGTGTCGCTACACTACCTAGTGAAATATGAGTATCTTAAAATCAACATTTGATAACAAGACGACTCCTGTAACACATTTTAAGAGTGCGTCGTCCTGCAGCACGGCGGACAATTATACATTTGAGTAAAAACTGCAGGATGCGGCATTACTTTAGATAATAAGTGAGACAATAACACGTTGTTTCCTTTTGTTAATTTCTTAAAATATGTTGTAACAGAAGTCGTCTTGTTTTCAATTGTTGCTTTTAAGACACATATTTCAAAGCGACGCGCTTGAGGTGTGGTGAAATCTGTTTTTTTTTCTGTTCCACCACGTACTCTATCCCATTTTTTCTGCAAAATCCTCCCAACCATGTAACTTCTGACACCGCAATAACTAGTTCATACTCAGCATAAAAGATCCAGTTGTGACATTTGCAACTTCATAACCATCATTTTTTTCACGATGTATACTAGCATTGTTTTTTTGGCTTCTTATATATAGGCCTACAGAGAGAGAATAGATAAGAATAGATAAGAAAAGATAAGCGATTTTAAAAATAAAAAACGCACAATAATTCTGTCAATCGCAGCATTACATCATTTACGACGCCCACAGTTAGGCGACAAGTTCACACCAACAAGTACTATGCACAATAAGTTTTCGTAGATCGGGTATTTGGCAAAAATGTACTTGTATGCTGAATTCTGTTATGCCGCACTCACATTTACCCGATCGTCCGCTGGCGGATGATCCTTTAGTGTGAGTGCGCAATTTTCAACAATGGTTCGTGTGCGCATTCCACCCCAGACGCTATATAGTAACTCGAGCGGTGTTGATGTCTAACTCAACCTTAAAGTCATAACGCCATGGGCGTTATGATTGGCGTTATGACATTAAGTGTTGACTCGAGCCATAATCTTTGCCATCCGGGTATATCAGTGCATTTAATAAACCTTGCGCGATAATAGACCGTTGGTAATATGAAGAAGCACAAACGACAAACTGCAGTGAAGTCAGTCGCAACTACGAACAGGTTACTTCCTCTTGATTTCAAAACGCCGCACAAATGACACGCCACAAACTGTACGATAAATAAGAATTATCGCCACATCACAAGAACACTGCAGCAAAACGTGCACGAAACAAGTCGTATATGTCTTTCTGCGGAAATACGCCGTCGAAAATCGTGGGAAATAGTAACAATGTGTCGTTTGCAACGGGTGACAGCGACGTCAGTCTGTCAGTGGCAGCTAGTGCTGCCGTATTAAGGTATACTATGTTGCGGCATTGTAATAACGCCTGCACAATTGAAATAAAACTGAAATTAAACTGATATAAAACAGAAATAAAACAGCTAAAACGTTTCACGGCTGTTTTAGCGTTGTTGTTTGAGAGTTTATGTCAAATGTGCGACGGCTGGAATAAAAGTGTGTTTGTTTTATTTCTGTTTTATTTCTGTTTTATTTCAAGTGTGCGGACCTTACCGACGTAAACTTACGCAGTGTGTATGCACTGGTTGATATAACAACATGCGAATAACCTTGGTATATTCGAGTTCAGCTTTCTACATTTTACATTCATCATGTTATACGTCAAACATGGCGGCGTGGTTTTACACATACTGAATTGACTTCATGCCCCGCCTGTGGTTCAGCGGCCCCATATGGTGCTCGGGATTGGTAGAAAATAAGCCCACCTCGTTTCCAGACCGAGTGTCGTAAGAGGCGTCAAAACCGGGGTAGCTTGCTGTGTTCAGTATGCTAGTTATTTAGGTTTATGGAGTAACATTGGGTTGCGTATTTACCTGTGTTTGGTCACTATCAGTCGACTGATGATTGACCGTTAAGTAAGTAAGAAAGTAAGTAAGGAAGTTCGACAATATTTTGCCTGTCGTAAGCCTAAACTGAGTCGGATGGGGCGCTAAAGTCTGAAGGCTACTCACTCATCCACTCCCCCTGCATTTCAGAGTTTCAGAGGCTGGCGATGGCCGTTTTCTGGCAACGGCGAAGAACGAACGAACGATATAAACACTATCGCCATCCATTCGCCTCAGCACGTTCGTTCTTATACGCCTGGTCGTCTCCGGAGAGTAGTCGAGCCGTCACCATTATCAACCGTCGCCCAGCTGTTACATATTCTATGCGGTTTATGAAGCGGTTGACGGTTCGTGCGACGACCGGCAGTTGGCGGTGTGATTTAAGTTGCGCGAAATTTCTTCTAGTTTCAGTTCAACTGTTGTTTGTTGCTACATAATATTATTTATTTGTTTATTATCAGCATCGTACGCGGGTACACAAGAGCCAATAAAACTATTAAAATATTAAAAATAATAAATCGCTACACAACGCCAAAGAAAGCAGTGCACGCACACATTACATACACTAACTAAAACTGGTTTAAAATTACATATGAAAAATTACTAAAGTGAAAATAAAAAGGAAAACAAAGTAAAAGCATGTCACGTTTCAGAGTGTCCCGACTATGCGTCTTTGGCAGATAGGATGACGCCAGGTTAACTTCAGCACTTGCTGGACGTGGAAGTTCCATCAGTTGCCAGACCTGAATTTCTAACAGTTTCTTCGATGGAAACGTACTCCTTTTCACCAATTATGCAGATGCAGCAGCGGTGTCTCCGTTTCTTTGTCGTTTTTATCAACCGACTTCGTTCTCGAAACCAAGAACAAGAACAACGAAAACATAAAATTGAAGAATATTCAGAGAACGGTACGCTTAATATTGCTGAGTTGAGGAGCCCTTATGGTGTCAGTGATGCCGTTGCGGCCAAACCGCTGTTGAAATAAACATCCGGTTGACATATTCTGTCGTGTATCATGTAACAATATCTGCAGTGGGCCTATACTGTTGATTGTCCAGTTTAAGTATGTAACAGATTGTAGCGCTTTCTGAAGTTAGAATGATGAAACTAACAATACATAAGGTGCATGTTATTGTCATAACACGCCGTCATGTTGGAGGTATACATAGCGCGAACAAAAACAGAGTTAAATGCGGGAAATCTGAAAAGTCTTATAATATTGACATTATTTGCACTGCTAACATAGTATACCTCCAACATGGCGGCGTTTAATAGTGAGACACACTGACGTCACTGTGACCCCATGTATAGCAAGCTTTCAACAACAATTTGGCTTGACTTTTAGTTGAACGCCAAAGAATATAACATCGCTGACGGTTGTTTTCAATTTTTTTTCTCGCGGGTGACCTGGCGAACGGGCGCTTCCATTTCCTCTTCCGTCGACTGAAATCACACCGGGCGAGTTGTTGCCTTCGCTCGTCGGTCGTCAGACGTCGCGTCGCCTCGCACTTCGTTACATACTCCGACTGCGCGAGTCACAAGACACTTGTCCATACCAATGGCAGCCAGTTACGCGCGCGCGCACCCGGAAGGAATATTCTTGTCGAATTTGAAAATTTTATGACCCTCCGATTTTCGGGCTCGAGGACCGTACGCGAAGTACACGGTAGCCCAAAAAAGTAATACACAACATGTTGCGTCTCTTCGTCCGTCCGTCCGTTCGTTTGTTCGTTCGTTTGTCTCTTTTCCGTTGTGTCTGTCAGGGGCGTCCATCCTATGGAGGAACGAACCGCGATGCTTCATAGAAATTTAAAGGGCATAAAAATCTGGGATCAACCAATAAGTACACGAAATTTGGTTAGTGGCTTGTCAGGAAAATCATTAAAATTATTGCTACCAGAGGTCACATTCTAAGGCTAAAATGCACCAAATTCTATTCCCGGCGTCTGTCCGTTCGTCCGTCCGTCTGTTCGTTCGTTCGTGTCAAACCCCAATCTAAGAGACGGACGGACGAAAGGACAAAGAGGCGTGTCTCTTTGTCCGTCCCTCCGTCCGTCCGCCTCTTAGATGGAGTTTGACACTACGGGGCAAAGCTGCGACATGCGTTATATGACTTAAATGTTGTCATCGCTCCTTCTTTCGTCATTTCGCCTTCGTATTGCTGTGACTGCCACGCCTAAACCAACTTTTAGATGAAAATTCATCTATAAGTTTCTTTAATCTTCATATTTCATGTTTTTTTTTCAGGTTTTCAGTTACGAATTGCACTTATCTTACCGATATTACAGCTTCAAATGCTGCAATTGATGACGGCACAAATTAGGTCACGAGTAGAATATTTAATACCAACTTGTGATATTCTTGTGTGTTTTACACTTAATGTTAAGGGGAAATCTAACCTCGTTGACTGTTTTAATCAGATTTAAATATAATGCGGTAAGTGGCTTACTCTTTTGGGCCAACCTTAGACAAAAACCCCAGAGAGAGAGAGAGAGAGAGAGAATGAGAGAGGCAAAAATACGACCACATCTCCGACGCCATTTGTGACACATTGTAGGCCTACTAGCTGTCCGTTCATCTGAGGCTTGCATTTAAACTGAGTACAATTGCATACAATTTTCTTCGTGGGTACGGGACCTTCATACCTGTCGATAATATGCCAGACACTGTCAATTGTTCCCGGTTGTAGATCTCTCCGTTCGGCTGCTCGCGCGGAAATCTGCTTGTTCCGCGTACCACAACGTCGACCTCGGACTGTTACGCCAGACCGACACGGGAAAATTTGATTGCGCTCTCGTGACCGCTTACACCACTTTCCCACTTATGCGGTTCGAACCATGGTTCTCTGCGGTTTTACAACTGCAGAGAACCGCAAGAAACCTCAAATATAGGCCTACCGCGAAGACCTTCCAGGAAGCGTATTGACCACAATCAAAACGTAAACCTCCCGTGACCTTCCGCAAGACAACCGCAGCCTTCTGTCACCAAGAATATTAGTAGAACCGTATAGAACCGCAGCTTGAACCGTATAAGTGTGACAGGGGTATTGGAGATGAACTGAAGAACTGCTGTCAGCACTGGCAGTCCTCGGGGAGAGCTCAGTGATAAATAGGCAGCTGAAAACACATAAATTAACCAGAAAACGTTGCATATATGGACGGAGTGAGAGTCACAAAAGAGGCTCAACTGTCGCCGAGGGACCGCGCGATGCTATGTGGCATTCTAGATTTATGCCACCAGTTGTGAAATTACGTGATATTTGCAATCGCTGAAGTATACGTTAAACCACTTGCTTGAGAGTATAAGAGAGTGCAAACGAACTACACGACAACAATAGTCTGATACACGTATACCACGTGTGCACGAGATCGCGTCGGGTGTAGTCAACATAAGGCCTACTAGAGTTTAGGGCTATAGGATTTCAGGCGGCTGTATACGGTTGACTGGTTCGACAATATACATGGTTGACAGCGAAGTCATTCTGTATACAGTAGTTACCGCCGCCATGTTGTAGGCACACTACACTGCAGGAGTGTAACGTCGTGACCTTCTATATGCCCGAAAACTGTTGGGTGTGGAATTTTTACGCCAGTCAATATGCACGATCTACGAATAACCTTGGCGTTAGAATTTTCACATTTCTGTATGTTGACTCACGTTTTGCTCGCATTAAGTATACTTCCAACACGGAGGCATGCAGGTTTAATGCTCAGTTCCATGACGTGACTTCAACAGTCATGTATACTGTGACTTCAACAGTCATGTATAATGTAGGCTTCTGTAGACGAAATTCGACACGGTCATTCCCTCTGAATAGACACAGGTATTCAACCCGTTACGCCGTTGTTGAACTGCATGTTGAAGACAGACCGATTGCAACGACTCTCTGCCTCTATTGCCTCTATCACTGATGCTGTACATCAGCGAAATAAATTCCATATTAAGCCAGCGCTTCTAGCGCCGAACGAACTCTGACTCTGTTTATCACAGTCATGATATTAGTTAGTTACAACACGGTCGTGGATTAAGTAAGTAAGCAAGTAAAAAAAATTATTGCTCGTAAAGTGTCAAACTCCATCTAAGAGACGGACGGACGGACGGATGGACGGACAGACTGTCCGCCCGTCCGTCCGTCTCTTATATAGATGGAGTTTGAAATGAACAGACGGACGGACGGACAAACACGCACGGCAATAACGTCCACCGATCGCCGCCGTCACGCCGTGTCGACGTCGCTGCGACTCGTGACAAACGGACGGACGGACAGACGCCGCGAATATAATTTTCGGCGTCTGTCCGTCCGTCCGTTCGTTTCAAACTCCATCTAAGAGACGGACCGACGGACGGACGGACTGTCCGTCCGTCCGTCCGTTCGTCCGTCTCTTAGAGGGAGTTTGACACAAAAGGTGGCAAGCGGCCATACTGCACCGCAGCCCGCTGTTGCAATCGCAAGGAGTCTTAGCGCGGGTTTGTCGCTGCCGCTGTCAGCCGCGTCGACAAATCTAGCAACTTAATGGACAGCGGGCGATCTCAGGCGACGGCAGCGGACCCGCTCCTTCGTCACACTGACGAAGACGGATGGACAATGCACGTCGACGATCTGCCTCCGACGACCTGGAATCTCGATGTCGCTGGGCCGCGCCTGTCCATCTCAGCGTTTTCCATGCCGCCGAACCAACCCAAAGAGACAACGATCGATCTCCGGCCTGCCTGTTTGTCCCGAATCCGCTTCCCTCTTCGCCGGTGATTGGCAAAAGTTAATTTTAAAACGCTGCGAGTCGTACTTTTACTGTCACTATTTTTGTTTTAAGCTAAATCTGTATTTGAGCTTTCATTTCGTTTTTGTCATTTCTTGCATGCACTCCGTGTACGACAGATATGTAATAAAATTATTAGTTTAAGGAACATTTTTAGTTACCTGTATGCAATAATTTAACTATGCAGAAACATGGTTTAGTTAACATTTTAAAAGGCTAAAAAAACAAAAAAAGTTTCACATGTTAACCTCGTAGTTTAACTGAATTTTTATGGTAGGCTACTGTACACACAAACCTGTAGAATACTAATTATTATTCTTGTACCGCATAGTTGTTCCGAAATTTTTGGAGAATTCTATGATTGACGTTTACGACATTTACGGTAAAATGTAGTCGAATATTGACGAAACAACGAAATAAAAAAGTATGTAACGTATAAAACGAAACGTTACGTAACAGTTAGAGACTAAGCTTAGTCGTGTTTTCGTTTGTTATTTTTTTAAATCGTTTATAACTAGTAGTTTTGCTGTTCATTTTTGTATAAATTTAGTTTCAGTTAAACGACAAAAAGTAGTCAGTTGCCCATCACTGTTCTCCGGCTGTCAGTACTTTGATCATCGTTGGAGAAAGCGGTGCCGCCTCTTGCTCGTTTGCGGTTTTGCCAGTTAGTGTCGAGAGACAGATAGCGTCCTGCATCGCCTCGAATCTCTGCCGGTCTCTCCCAGAACGCCGAAGCAGCATCATTACGGGCTCTGTCAACCTTATGTAACGTACTGTGGCGTTTTGGCTGGCGTGCACGCCAGCCGATATCAATACAATGTATGAAGTGGTATAGCAACTGGAGCGAAAAAACAGCGCCGTTAAGATCTGCCGGATTTCGTCGCAATCACACTCACAGCAGATGCAGGCACATCACCATTGGAACCTCTTGATTATCACATTCGATCAACGTTCGACTAAACCACTGAAGTCACTTTTTGTACGGTGTTGAGTTCATGTCAAATTCTTTCATTTTAAAAGTAAGATCGTACACGAAGTACTTTAGTCAAAGAATAAAAGCACCAGTAAAATGACAGAAAATGAAACAAACCTTAAAACGTAAGCTAAACGGCTCGTCGCAACCTGCATTAACATAGTATCAACCACGTTCCATCCGAAAACTGTACAACATAATTGCCATATCGGATCATCAGTAAATCATTTACTAACTGCACCGTATACGATAAAACGTTGCAAGTCTGCCACTGTTCAAAACAATTCCGCTATAAGGAAGCTGCCAACCATATCGCAGACATCGCAATACATGAGGCGCACTGACGTCATTGAACTGAGCACAAAACCACGCCACCATATTGGTGGTATACCGGTACTTAATTTAAGTGAGGCAAAATGCGAAAACTGAAAAGTTTTATGTCAAATTATTCGCATATCGAGTATTTCGACCGGTACGTAATTCCACACATGAGGTCACAGGCGCAGGTTTGAACGTATACATAATTTAAGAGGTACACTGCATACAATAGTGCATACCTCCAACATGGCGACGGTAACTGTTGTAGACAGAATGACGTCACTGTCACCCGATGTACACCGTATTCCTACCGAAAAAAATCTCCCATTTTTAACCCCATCGTTCCTTTTACGTTTAGTTTAATTGTTTTCGTATACATGTTGGAACGCCCTGCCGGAGAACATTCATCACGAGAACATTCATCACGAGACCAGTCCCAACTGCTTCAAGCGTCATCACAAAACATTCTTGTCCTGCCTAGCTCTTAACTGTAAATGTAAAGCATTTACCTGATCATTGTTTTATTTAATTTTCTACATATTTTATTTTCTATTAGTTTCGATTTAACCGTGGAAAATTGTAATGCGCGCGCGTTCTTCTTGTAGTGGGGCACAGTAGAAAAGATTGTTGATGATGATAATGATGATGATGATATGCATAAACTCCGAATCCGAGTCTCGGTCAAGAATGCATTCTTTTACTATCAGACTTTCTGCGGGTATGTACGCTGTACGCTGTGGCTTCAGAAAAAATCCGACGACGAAAACAGTGCTGTATTATTCAAATCAGCATTGCTGCACGTAGACGCTATGCCAACAAGCTTGGGCGGCCAATATATTCAGCTTTATTCGGCCGAAACGGCATGCTAATCCTTTACGTTTAAGGATTATGATAAATTCCGATAGAGTATATCCAAAAAGCAATAACCATAAAGCTGCAAAGTATACCGAGGTCCGAGATCGGTGCACAGGCGATGATAATGCTGCTTATAACAGTAACATTTTCAGCGCATTTCATAGGCCTATAGTAATTTATAGTCACGGCAAGTTCAAATTTCGCTTTGTCAGAGGAAAGTTATCACATAACGGGTACGTCAACATAAAATCAATCATATTGGCATGAAGGTCTTATCTCACCAGATTCCAAACCCCGAAAAGCTCTTTCCATGAGGCTAAGTCGGGGTTTTACCGAGGGGTCTAAGTATTTTTTTTAAAAGTTAACCGAATCGCCTCAGAATAAATGACACTTCGTGTGGTGAAATCCAAATGTATACCAGTATTACTGTATGGTTTCACAACCGCGACCGCAGTTGTCAGATGGTCGCACTGTATACCCGTCGCGTCCGTCAGTTTTAAAATAATGTCGAAAAGGGTTTAATCGATTTCTGGTTTTTAATATGTAATTTATATGCAAGTGATTTTTTCGGTGTTTTTTTTACATTTTTATATTTTATCCAATTGTACTCGCTGTGTGCTTCTGAAGTTCTACTTAAATTTTACTTTTTATTTTTATATTTTACATTTGTACGCAGTCTCTTTGCGGTGCGAGTATAACCTTTTTTTGTGTTTTCGTGTGTCTCATATAGCCTATTTTCTGCCTCACGATGTTTTGTTTTTGCATCTCATTGGCGACTATTAGAGTCTTGTGTTACCTTGTCGTACAGCTCTGTTGCAGTCAACTGCCCAATGACACGTGCGACTTGTCAGCAATAAATTACTGATGTATGTACTTGTTTGTTAACACTGACACTGTTTGTCACCGTTTACGCTGATCAATTGTTGCCTTTTGTTTTATGGTGCATTGCTGTCTTTTGTTTTCTTTTCTTCTGACTGACTGCATGGCGCTATACAAATCTTTCATAATAATAATTATTATTATGTCTGGATTTCACAGCCGGTTGCTGGTTTTTTTGTAATGTCAAGCCTCGAGCCATGTCCCATAGCCCAGGAGAGGAGCCTATTCACTTCTAGCT
>Ga0056115_1001541_pt1 | contig 11101 bp, 9 predicted proteins | sample WorMetOlspDAHAB1_FD_77007 | JGI IMG/M metagenome (GOLD analysis project Ga0056115, IMG submission 77007) | Marine gutless worms symbiont microbial communities from Max Planck institute for Marine Microbiology, Germany - Olavius sp. DAHAB.1 ... | reverse complement strand
TCAAACCATGGGTCGGTTGGCCGTCGCCGACGAAACACTGGTCGAAGAGGAATCAGCCGATCAAGTACACGGTTGAGCTCGTCGTCGTACACAGCAGCCATGTCATCGATGTCGGTTGGCCAGTTTGCAGATTTATAAAATAAACTGTATTTCCTGTTGACAAGTCTTTAGTGATATATAAATGGTAGTATTGTCAAATAAATAGCTCAGTATTTTGTATGTCGTTGGAATGATCAACATTGTCTGTAATGTAATTTGTTTCGTATAGATGTCCCGGTGGCTGCTGCTGACGCCTTTCTATGCTTTAAATCCAACGCAGAAAGCTGCGATACTGGCATTCATCTGCAACGAATTGCTTTGCAACAAAGATGTTAATGCGTATGTTGTTGTTGGTTTTTTCGCTGCTTAACAAACAAAAGCGATACATATGTTGTGTGAATCATAAAGCATTTGTGTGATGTAAACTTATTTGTGTTATCAATCCTGGATCTTGGATCAGTTGACTGCTATAATTCTCTGATGTCTTGTTTTGGCTGGCAGCGTTGTGGTCAGAGAGTGCACACTGTTCATTGTACAGCTGCTGAAGACGTTGTGACTGTGTGCTGCTTCATCGATTTCTTGCTTTGAAAGCTCTTACACACTAATAAATTCTTTGTTTTTGACATGCTGATTTGATGAAATTAGACAAAAATGCAGTTTGTTTTTTAATTGTTACTCTTCTTGTGTTTACTTAGCAGCCAGATATTTGAAGCTTTTCCTTTGATTATTGTTGTCATTGACGTTAACTGTAAATTGTTGTAAAAAATAATGGTAGCTTTTGAAATTTTATTGTCTTTTATGTTTGTTGAGTCGCAATGTGCAAGATTCTGATACTGTTAGTTTTATTATCTTTGAGGAAAACTGAAAAATAAGCCTCGAGCAATAAATGTTTTTGTAACATACTTACAATGTGTGTGTTCAGGGAAATTGAGAAGAATATTGAAGCAGTTAACAATTTACGACGAGACAAGTATATTATAGAAGGAAAATTGAAAAAGTACGTTGAGAATGTTAACACTGATTTATCTCTGTGAGAACGGACTTTTTGAGACATTGTGAACTGTTTTTGTAGAAAGTATATCAGGAGTCAGTAAATTTACTTTGTATAGGACACTCAGATGTGGAAAGGATAGCAAAATATTTGCTGCTGTTTGTAACAATTGTTCTCTAAAGTTTTGAGTTGGTAATACGAACAGCTGTACAGAATTTGATAATAGCATCTTGCTTATTCCAAACCACAGAAACTGTTGACAGTCATGTCACTTGTTACTGAATTGACCTGCTATGCGTCGGATTGGACGTTAAACTCCACTAACTCACGACAGTCAGATCAGAGTAACTGCTTCCAGTAACTGGGTTCGTGTCTGAGGTTTAAAGTCGAGTTTGAAGATGTAGAACTTAAGGATGTGATGTAATATACTGTTACTGAATAGTTGCAATGGTAATGTAACTTTGTGGCCAGGCTTAGAATGTTGCAAGCACAGCATCAGCGAAAGATGGCGCAGAAAACTGCATCGGTAACACCTGCTACGTCGTGGCCTGCGAGTGCAGCACTGAGCCACGACGGAACGGCCACGCATCAAAACGGCACAGCACCAGCTGATGCTGACATCTCATCACAAGTTGTACCAGATACCGACGGCGACAGCGATAGTGAAATGCAAGCACGACACCCTTCAGCAGCACCTGTGTCGTCACACGATTCCGACACCGAGGTAAAACTCCACATTTCTATTTTGTCATGTCGTTGCAAACTCTCGAACATATTGTACATAAAATAATACTGTGATGACTTCATTAGAAAACGCGCGCTGGTGTCAGAAGTTTTTTGCGATTTTTTATGCTGTAGGAAGAGAAGAAAGCGTCTGCTGAAGACCTGCAAGCAAAACTTGAAAAATTAGTAAAGGTATTTTCATGTTTTGAATATACAACTGAATACATACATTTCTGTAATGCATGCCATTACTTTAAAGTCAGCAGCACTCGTAAGATTGCAGAGGAGCAGTTGTTTACTGGTAAATGAATATCAGACAGTAAGCACATTTGATTTGGATACCAATTATCCCAAGACGTGACCATATGCGTACATTCTTTGGCATGTGATCAAGTAGCCATTGCCAAATTCTGTTCCTCGAGTCTGTTCATTTTACCATTTCGAAACATAACTGTATATGTTGAGTTTTAAGGGGTCTCGTGTCGTGCAGTATTCAAGAACCATGAAGATTGGTGATCTGTTTGTCTCGGGCACAGTTATTAAGTGGACACACTGGAGGTCATATTTTAAACAAGTTAGATTTACGGTTACCATTGCTCCTGTGCTTTTTTGTAAATGTCAAATACACGTTTGAGAGCTGTTTGTAAACAGCTGATCAGCTGTTTGGCTTTGTTTCATGAAAGTACGCGTGCATTCAAAGTTGAAGTCATTTTATGCTTGCAGCAATTCTGTGTTTGTTTTCTTTGTTTCAGCAACAGAACCAACTGCGAGAACGCATATTTACGTTGTCACACAAACTCAGCGCCATGTCGTTTGGCCAGGACCGCTATCGGCGAAGGTATTGGGTGTTGCCAAAGAGTGGTGGAATTTTTGTAGAGGGACTTGAGTCTGGCGAACCGGAAAGTTCTGATCTGAATGCTCCTGAAATAGATAAAAAGATGGAGGAACAGTCAGTTGATGAAGAAAAACATTTTAAGCCAGTTACTCCGCCTGATGCAAGCGACGAGGGCAGTGTAAAAGTGGCAGAAGTTGACAACAATGCATTCACTTGTGAGACTAAAGTCAAAACTGATGTAACACTTCAGTCAACATTCGGCAGCAGTGACAGCCATGATACGAATCTGCCAGTCTGCGTTGAAATGTTTACACAAAGTGACATTCACAAGAATGAAGGCTCAGTTGTTAAAGAAGAAAATGGACATGCTGAGTCGAAGGACCAGAATTTGCTGAAAGCTGAGCTGGTTTCGTTGAATTGTCTGATTGGTGACAATGTGAAGATGAATGGTGAAGTGAGCAGGGTTGATTGTCGAAACGGTTTTGTCGATCTCACGAACTGTATTCGGTCTGATGGCGACGATGTGAAGGCTGACACTCTGCCAGTTGTGTCACCGGCAACAGTGTCTGACCCAAAACAGGGTAATTTAGTCGAAGACAGTGGTGTCGACTCAGAAGTCAAAGTGCCGCCAGCTGCAGAACTGCAGTTGATCTCTGTAGCGCCAGCTAACCAGTGTGAGTCGGCAGAGACTGGCTGGTTGTCTTCTAGTTTGTGTTGTAAGACTGACGATGATCATTTGCCAGCAACACCGAACAAAGATGACATTTCTCTCTTGCAGCAGTCCACTCTGCTGCAACTGGCAGTGTCAGATGCTGGTCTGGCACAGTCTGCTGTCACAGATTCACAGTGTTACAGCATTGCTTCTTCGCAGCGTACTTCGCAGGTGGCCACGCCTTCTTCGGAAGTGGGTACCACTCCTCAGTTGGATATGTCCACCGCTGCAACACCAGTGAGCTTAATGCAGTCAAGTCGCACTTCGACGCCAGCGTACCTGTCCACTAGCTTTGCTGATGATTTGCAACGGTCTGCAGATGGTGAGCTTCAGCCCGACTACCTTGCAGTACCTCAGAATGTCCAACCAATTTCTCTTGGTAATTTTTTTGTTTCTGAATTTGTTAGAATATTGCTTTTCGGCTGAAATACAGTCTAATAAATTGTGAAACTCGTGTTTGAATTTGTTGAAATCGTCATTGAGGCATTAATGTGCAATCCAAAATGCTTCTTTGTTCCTTAAAAAGTCCAGATATTTTATTTTGGCAGGCAGTGCAACTGTGCATGAATACAAAATCAAATTACATTACATTATTGTACACAACGTTATTGTCGTCATCTGTACCAGAGTATATTAAGTAGTTAGACTAAAACTGGTTCAAAACTAGTGTATTGGTAAGATCATCATACAATTTTGTTACATATAATAATCATGTTTCGTTACACACCAGTGTGCCATTTTTTGTGGAACTTTTTTAAAATAATATACTTCATTTTGCTAATGTTGATTTGTTGCATTTGAATACGGTAAAATAGCTCAGTGAATTGTGTTTTAGCGAGACAGCGTGGATGGTGGCGGATCACAAACGCTGACACCGTCAAAATGCTGCTCGGCTGCCTTACAATGCGCGGCGTCCGTGAAAGAAGTCTTCAGAAGAACCTCGAGCGTTACTTGAACTATGCGTGTCAGTTGTGTGCCAAGTCAAAGAAAAGTGGTATTTGCTGTTAATATTCTAAGTGTTGCTACTGTGAATCAGAGTTGATGGGGGAACTCAGCTCACTTGTAACGTAATGCAGCTGCTGTTTGCGGAGAATTTTTACGTCTAGAGTTCTTTGATTTGAGGTAATAGGTGAGAAACTGCAGCATGTGAGATTTTAATATGCAGCCTGTCATGTGCAAGTTGTGTGTATTATGACAACCATTGCTGCATACAGTGCACGTATTGTATCTCTGCTGTTCTAGTATTGACCAGCTCTACTCATACTTTCAGTCTGCATATAGTCGATCAAAATTGTCGGCGAGACAGCAGTGTCTTCATTCTCATTTCTGCCCTTCACTTCAGGCTGCTGTCGCATTTCTGGGTCATCCTGCAGCTCTGTGATCATGCTATGAATTCTTTCAACATAATTGACCAGAACTCGTCTGGCTAATGACTTTTCCTGCAGTTTGTGTTGAAGTCTGAACATTCAGTGTGCAGTATGACCATATTTTGATGTTTGACAACAGTTAGACTGGCCTCCAAGCTGAGTAGTTTGATCCCCTATAAACTTAACAAGAGGTGTCATGCGCCGCCTTTAGTCTGCATATCATTCTCATTGGCTGACACTGATCTTGTTTTGTCAGTTCTAAAGCTAGAAGTTACAGAAGAGTCGAAACAAATTGCATCAAGTCCGACATCGGCTCAGCCACCTGACGACAGTGATTTGTGGGATTTCTCGCTGCAGCAGAAAATTGAAATGAACATTTTGGAAGAAATTGAAAACCTTGAAGAGCGAATATGCACTGCCAGTCTCCAGACAAAGGTATCTGGTGAAGTCTTCATTAAGTAGTCATTAGTACAAGTGTAACTGCTGTAGTGCTTAATTGTGTGTCAGGATCTTTCTGTATTTCATTGACACACGTTCACACAAACTTTAGCAATGAATGTAGCACAGTTTTTTGTTAACAGCGAAATCACAGTTATTGTAGGTCCTGCTGCAAGTCTGCATGGACCTTTTGCTTTGCAGCATGTGTTCATTTCTTTTTGTTCACTTTATGTAATAAATTTATAGAATGCACGGTGTCACATAGAAATAGTCAACTTTTGCATGCTCTTGCTCCAAGTGGCATGCAAGAATTCAGATAATTTTTTGACAGTAAGATTCGGAATAGTTTTAAATTCATATGCAATGCATGTGTTACTATTGATGTACCTTCATTTTTCGTTTGTATTAACTTTATTCGCTTTTAAGTAGCAGCAACGAAAATGACGCAGTTCTGACGTCATGACGTGCTCGTTATAGTTAGGCGTATTCAGCTAGTAAAGCTGGCTTTTATTACTCCAGATTACCCCCAAACATTTTGGACCTAATACAGCTTGATAATAGTACAAAATGTGGAGACCATGCACAGTTCAAGCGACTTGAAACAGCGCCTCATTAACACACAGGAGCATATCACAAAAGAACATTGATGAAGCTGTTGATCAACGAAGAAAGCAGTTAAGTGTGTAGGAGAAGGCGAAAGACATCATTCTGAATATCTGCGTAATTGGACTGGCTTTTTGAAAGCAATTTTTCTACATAACTGGCCATTTCAATGTCACCAACAGGCTATCACAGAAAACATGTTAGTTCAATCGCTGCCATATTGAGTTAGAAATGTTAAAATTTTGAACTTTTATGAAGATTCAGCAAAATTCAAACATGCAAACTATTTTGCATATTACTGCCAAAAATTATCAAAATTCGTCTATGTAGGTTGAAACTAGAGTGTGCCAAAGTTGGGATTATTTTTGGGACACATTGTCGATATAATTTGTAATACAAGTGTTGGTTGGCGGCATGGGTCAGTGGTTAGGACGTCGGTTTTTGGCTGGCGGACTATGATTCGTGATCTATGCCTGATCTATGGTTTACATGTGACTACTTCATGGGTATGGTGTCCGCTATGGTCAACCAACCAGGCCAACTCAGCCTTCCATCTCTCCGGGGTCGGAAAATGAGTAGTAATCCATGTAATTACGTGGATTATGGGGGTGGAGACCATTAAACAGCAGACCAGGGCTGCGTATGGATAGTTGGTCGTAGGTCAGTCTGTGGGTGCTGGCTTTGCCTACGGTCTATAGGCTATACGCCCACTGTCTGACATGAGCAGCGCCACTGTATCTGCGGTATGCGGCTTGTGGCGCTATACAAGTGTTACATGCCTTTGCCTTTTGCCAAGTGTGCGTTCAATCATATATGTGCACTTAGTTAATTTGTCTTCTGTCAATTTGTAGATTGTTCTTCATATTTCTCTTGAAATTGTTGACGGTGAATGAACACACCCAAATCCCATAATGTGCGGTCTGTTGGGACTGTTGGTTGCTGTGGGACTGGGAAGAGCATTTCGAGTGAAACGTGAAACATTTCATTTGGATGTGTTGGCATGGCATAACATATTCGTTGTTATCAGTCTGGCATGGGTGCACATCAAACAACCAGACTTGTGCTATAAGTTCCTTCTCCCCTCCATTTGATAAAATCTAAAGTTATGATGATTGTCTGGAAGTTAAGAGGGAATATTATCAGAACTGTTTTATATTGCCAACGTGCTACCTCTTCAATGGGCACAGTTAACAAAAACAGTTCATACAGCCAGGTTGGGCCTTGAATTTGTCTTTATATGTTTTTTAAGTTGCGTGATTTATTTTTATGTTTTTGTCTGTTTTGTTTTACCTTGGACAGTTGAGTCACTTTTCTTAATGTTTTGGCGCAGAGGTAACAAACTTAAATGAGCACCCTTCGAGTTTTTTTGTCCCTCTCCATTACTGTCGGTTAGGAGCTGGCTCCATCCCTTTAAGGGCCATTGTGAACAAAAAGCAATGCGAGACGAGTGGGTTATTTATGTCGCTGGTCATCCACTACTTAATAGGAGATGTATAAGACACCTAGGATGCTTCCATTCCCCAAAACGTAAACTAAACTATAACTGCTAAAGGCATGATACAGCCTTCCTGTGCTGAAAGTGCCGTCAAACTCCAATCAATAAATTATTGTGCACTGAGCACCACAGCATTTTTGTTGTATACCAGCTGATTTGGATTTGGAAACGGGCTGCATAAGATGAGAGAATTTGAATTATTGGTTAGCATTGCTGCTTTGTAGCGTTAAGCATGCGACTGTAGGGTTGGAGAATGGAAGAGCCGGCGTCGTCAGATAAGTCGATATCACTCATCAGCAACGCCGAGCCGCTTGTGCTGCCTCAGCAGCAGCAGTACATCATCAACGTTGCGCGATGTCGGCTTCAGAGTTTGGAGCGAAACATTGAACGACGATACCTGAAACCTCCGCTTGGTCGATGGTAATATGTTGTTTCAACTGTTTTTACTTTCTACGCAATCAACGAAGTTCGTTTGATGGCGCAGCTTTTGTCTAACTTAATGTACATGTGTAAGCTTTATTACAGTGACGAGGATCATTGGTGGCTCAGTTGACGGTCAGTGCCTTCAGTCAATAAGTCGAGGTAAACATGTATGGCGAAACGCTTCCTAGTAGTAACTGGTTTGATGTAAGCAACGTATTTTTGCTGATGGTCCATAGTAGTAAGTTGTGTTGGTGCAGACGTCCACCTGCTAAGCACGTGTTCCATCCATTTTCATGGTCACTGACCATCAGCATGCACACACAAACGAAGAGCACTGATGCTATGTTGTTGGAATGCAACCGTGATAATGGTTGTGGCGCTTTGCTGGGCATACGTCAGTTGTTTAGCAGTTGACATTCTGAGCAGGAAGATTTTTATTTCATATATGCGACCAGTTTAAGCAACGTAAGTGGGTACTAAAATGAAACAGTAAAACAAAATTCCGTTTTGAGTCAACGAAATCGTTTTCTTTCATCACCTCGCACATTGTGAAATAAAACACTAAAACATTTTGGCAGTAGGCGGAGCCAATATGCAAGACATGTATGCAATCACAGTTAATCAACAATCAACATTAGGGACGAGAGGACAAAGATTATTTCTGCCACTCGTTAATTGAACATTAAATTGCACAACTCTACATGTTCTCAGTAATAAAGAACACTATGGCATTATAGTGAGAATCTTTATTCACTGTAAATGGCAGTGGAGTATAAAAGAAAAAGAACACTTAACTAGAACTTAACTATAACTTAACTAAGTAGTAGAGACCAGTTCATATAGCGTTGACAATAATTTCAACAACATCAATATAAATCCGCCGCCATGGCAGTTGTTCCACGAGTTGGTTTTCGAACTTAGCTGCACGCTTGGACAACTGTATACACTAGGTAGAGCAAAACCGAAAAACTTCTGACAAGCTTGAACAGTTTAAACAGTTTCATAAAAAAGACGATGTACTACCAAATCAAGTGACAAAACCTGTGAATTATTTAGAGGACATGCTTCCAATACATACAACAGCACAGGGACGCATTTGTTCATTATTAGTTGGGAGGATGACGGCTTCAGTTGCAATTTGCCTATTTTACCAAAAATTCTATTGGCAGCTTGGTAAAAGGAGTGTTTGGCATGATCTAAATCACATTTGAATACCAGAGACCGAGCATGAGGCCTCTGTGCAATATCGCAGCTGACACCACATGCGAACCACAAAATTCATCTGAGATTTCCTCAAAAAAGAACGTTCGTCAAAGTGGCACGTGACTGTGTTGCAGCAATCAGATCAACCTGGCGAACTTGTCGAGCGGCGGTGGCGGCGGCGGCGGTGGTTCGTCGAAGGAGAATGCGAGTCACAGTTCGTCGGATGACGATGAAAGTGATACTGATGATGAGACCGCGACTCGTGATCTCAACTTGTGGCGAAACGCAGTGAGCAATGCAACGTCGGCAGCTCAGCTTAGCCTTTATGTCGCCCAGCTGGTTTGCTGCGTTGCGTGGGAAAAGTCGATCATGAAAGTGGTCAGCGGCTTTTTGTCATTTGCTGTCAGTTCGTGTGTTGTGCATGGTCATCCGAAAAAAGTTAACCACTACCAGCTGTCACTATAATCGTACCGGTATATATCATCAATAACGCTAGATTTCTCATCGTATCCGACTTTTAAAAAAGCACTAGATGATTACTATAAGTTGGTATTAAATGTGATATGCATGACGTAATTTTTTATATCATTTGTCGTGCGTGAAGCTGTGATACTGGTTATATTATAATTATAATTATAATTGCAATCCAAAAAAAGATAAAACATAGGGATAAAAGAAATGTTGACATGAATTTCTATCTAAAGGATGGTTTAGCAGTGAACTTTGTAGCTTGATAAGGTGAACTGATACAAGTGGCAACGCTGACGTCAATAACATCACAGCTTCACAGCGCGCACGCAATACTTTACGTCATAAATTAAGTCAGCCGTTTAACACCAAGTGATAATGTCATAGCACTTAGATTTAACAGGAAAGTCTAATGTCATTGGCAGGTTTTCTGCGATTTAATATGTGATATTGACAATTTGGTAGTGGCTTTCTTTATTGGACCATACTGTTGTCTATGACGTTCGTTTTATGAAGAGCAGTGCAGTATGAAAAATCAAAACTCTTTGGAAATGATTACTTTAAAATGTCGGTAAATAAGCAAAGCTGCAGCCCTTACCGGTAAATACTTGCCCTTTGTCATTGGTCAATTGTTGGTTTTGGGAGAACAGCATGTCAGCGTGTGTTGAGTACATGTCTCCACATATTGACATACATGTAGATGGTGATGAACTGAGTTTGTTGTGTATGTTTGTATGTGCAGCTATGTCAGTTGTGTTGCCGTGACGACAACGAAGCGCAGCTGCTACTTTGTGACATCTGTGATCGAGGCTACCACACTTACTGCATCAAGGTCGATGTCACACTGATTCATGCTCTGCCATTTGCATTCGATGCATATTTATGCGGCATGCGCTGGCATATACGTGGATAAAGCCATATCTGCTTTGGCTCTTTCACTATTCAGGCCATTTTGAGGCAATTATTATTACATGTTCTTGAGGTTAAAATGCATGCAATCGAATTTTGGGGGAGGCTTTGCCCCAGACTCTGCTGAGCAATGCTGTAATAACTCATAACAACTCATAGTCAGTATGGAGAGTTGGATACCCAACCCATCTTCCCTCAACACGTTTGGTGTCTTGATCATGACATTTCGAAACATTTCAGCGCTCCTGATGGCATGCAGTCTATCTGGCTGTTTACATATGCATCTGTTATTATCACTATTATCACGATTATTTATCTGATTCTGCTACAGCTTTCCTCTGTTTCTGTCTATCATCTATCATGATATTTGTCTTAATTTTATTATCTTTGTGGTTTTGTTTTTTTAGCCCAAACTGGAGAGTATCCCTGATGGTGACTGGTACTGCTACGAATGCATATCGAAGGTGCTTGCTTTTGCGTTTGTTTTTACTACAGTGTCTCTTTTGTTCATCCTTTTCGAACTGCTAAATTGGTTGATAATAGTGGTCAGCCGTTGCGACTGTATGACTTGTTTTGTCATAGTTTCGTGTGTGTGTGTTTTTTTTAATGACAGCTATACTAGGCATGAGCAGTTAATCACGGCTTGTACGGTAGTACAAGCTGTTGTATAAGCCATGGGCCTTGTCAATGGGAGAGGGCGATTTTCGACCCCCCACAGCTCTGAGACCCCTGGACCGATTTTCATGAAACTTCCCGGTAACGACCCCGCACGCAAAATTTCAGGGCCTATGTCGACGTGGGTGGTCTGGGCAAATAGCCAGTTTGACGCATGAAAGTTTCTGTCCTTTTTTTCATTTCTTTGCCACGCCCACAGGTCGCATTTTTGGACACATCC
>Ga0056115_1001540_pt1 | contig 11102 bp, 11 predicted proteins | sample WorMetOlspDAHAB1_FD_77007 | JGI IMG/M metagenome (GOLD analysis project Ga0056115, IMG submission 77007) | Marine gutless worms symbiont microbial communities from Max Planck institute for Marine Microbiology, Germany - Olavius sp. DAHAB.1 ... | reverse complement strand
GACCAAATCGTCGCCCTATGCTGCGAGGCCTGGAACAGGCTCGTCGAACAGCCCTGGAAGATCATGTCCATCGGCATGCGCCAGTGGGCCCATGGGTTCTGATCAATGCAGCTTGGTATAACGGCACTGAAGATCAACAAGCTCGGTGCGTCGGGCAGCCTCAAGGGCATCGTCACCGGCGGAAAGCAGGGCAAGAAACCGGTGCTGATCATCGACGTAACGATCCACGGCAAGCACCACGTCTACCGGGAGTCCCTCGATGCGTTGGAGAAGGGCTTCGAGCATCTGGCCGGCGAGATCGCCAAGGAAGTCGCCAACGAGATTCTCAAGGTGTTCAAGAAGACGTAGCCGGCGGCGCAGAAATCCTCATGATCTTCGCGGGGCGCGTAGTGCCGCGGCAACCACGCTGACCATGTAGAGGACGAGCACGGTCGCTGCGGGTGCCGTGGCATCAAACAGCATGCCTTGGGATTCGAACAGCAGCCATGACAGTGCGGCGAACCCGGCTTCGGCGGCGAGAAACAGCGCCAGGGACCACGCCGGCGCCACTGCCGGGAACACCACGAGCGCCAGGATGCCCATGACCAGCAGGAACGCCCACTCGCCACCTTCTACCCACGCTGCCCGCAACAACGCCGTTCCCGAGAGGATCGAATCGACGGCCTGGGCATGGACCTGCACGCCATACAAAGAGCGTCTCGTGGGCGTCACGTACAGTTCATCCAGCCCACCGGCCATTGCGCCGACGATGACGATCCGGTCCTTGACGAGGCGGTCATCGAAGGACCCGGCAAGCACGTCCCGAACCGACACCGATGGGATATCGCCTTCTCGCGCGAAGTGCAGCCAGATCTGGCCGCGTTTGTCCGTCGGAATCTTCGGGACGCCGACGACCCCAGCGAACTCCAAACCCGCCGGCCCGAACGACCATACCGCGAACTTCTTGCCCTTGAAGACGCGGACGATCTCCATCGAAAAGGAATAGTATTTGTCGTCGTCAGCGACTTGCACGATCATCGGCACGCGCTCGATGAAGCCGCGCCGGCTGCGCCAGAAGGCGGCGACGCCGTTTCCGGCGGCCGCCTCTTCGAGGACCGGAATGGCGCGGACCAACGCCCGTGATGTGGGCAGATATCTTTTGATCGCCGCGGCCTCGACTCCGTCGCGGGCGTGAACAGCGAAAGCCTGCTCGAGGCGGGCGCGGGGGGAACCGCCGGGGCGATCCCGCGACGTCAACATCGCCAGCACGACCTTTCCCCGACGCATGGCGTCCGCCAACGCCTGATCGTTGCTGGTACCTCCGGCCCGCGCCGCCCTCAAGGTATCCTGAAGGCCGGGAATGTCGGTCGTCAGACGGTCAGAGCTGATCCGATCCGCTTCGGTGAAGAAGATGTCGAAGGCGATGACGGCGGCGCCGGCGTCGGTCAACCGGTCGACCAAAGCGGCGAGGACCGTCCTCGGCCACGGCCACTGGCCAAACTCGGCCATGCTGGCTTCGTCAATGGCGGCGATGGTGACGACACTGTCTTCGATCGCACGGGGTTGCACCCGTTGGAAGGCATCGAACACTCCCAGACGCACCGACTGCACCGGAACGGGATCAAAAAGCCGAACACCAAGAAGGACGAAAAGAACGACAGCGCCGACGACGCGCTCCGCCCGGAACACGGCCCGCCAAAACCCGCCCTTGCGCTCGGCCATCCCCCCCCCCCCAACGTCTGCGCACCCCAGGGTGGCGTAACACTGTCGGAGACGCAACCTTCGGGACGGTGACGAATGCGGGAAACCGCGGTGCCGCTAGTTCGTCGGCTCGACGCCTTCGGGCTGGCCGACGATGACGAAGGTCAGCGCCGCCGGGTCGAACAGGCGGCGGGCGACGCGGTTGGCATCCTCCAGCGTCACCGCTTCGATCAGGCCGTTGCGCCGGTCGAGATAGTCGATGCCGAGGTCTCGGAGCTGGATGCCGACGAGCATGCCAGCGATGCGGTCGCTGGACGAAAAGCGGAGGGGGAACGAACCGGTGAGGTAGAGCTTGGCGTCGGCCAGCTCCTCGGCGGTGATGCCGGTCTCCGCCACGCGCTGCCATTCGGTTTTGATGACGTCGATGGTTTCGCCGACCCGCGCGTTGGCCGTACCGGCCCTGCCCATGACCATCGCCGCGTGGTCGAACGGCGCCAGCCAGGTGTGAACCAAATAGACCAGCCCCCGCTTCTCCCGCACCTCCTGATAGAGCCGCGAGACGAAACTGCCGCCGCCGAACACCCGGTTGACCACGGTAGCGGCGTAGTAGTCGGGGTCCTCACGCATCATCCCGGCGTGACCGAAGATCAACGCGCTCTGGGGCACCGCCTTGTCGACGACGATGGTATCGCCGGCGGCCACGGGTTCCACGTCGCCGACGGTCTACGGATCGGCGGCTTCGGGAACCCCCTTGAAGGCAACGTCGAGCAGGAGTCCCAACTCGCCCGGTGTGATGTCACCGACGACACCGACGACAAGACTCTCGCGGGCGATTCGACGGCTGACGAACCCGGCCAGGTCATTGCGGGTGATCGCGGCGACGTCTTTCTCGGTGCCGTTGCTGGGAACGCCGTAGGGATGGCCGGGAAACTGGGCGGCGAAGAACCGGCGTCCGGCGACGGCGCCGGGTTCCTCGGCCGACCGGCGCAGATTGGCGAGGATCTGGCTGCGGATGCGGCCGACGGGCTCGTCGTCGAACCGCGGCCGCGTCAGCGCCAGGTTCAGCAGCCGCGCCGCCTCATCGCGGTTTTCGGTCAGCGTGCGCAGGGTGCCGCCAAAGACGTCGCGCCCGGCGTCGAACCCGAGCTCGATGGCGAGATCGTCGAGCCGCTGCTGAAAGGCGAGCGAATCGAGCTCTCCGGCGCCCTCGTCCAGGAGGCCGGCGACCATGTTGGCAAGCCCCGCGCGACCCTCGGGATCGAGCGCCGCGCCGCCGCGGAAGGCAAAGCGGACGGCGAGGATCGGATTGGTGTGGTCTTCGATCAGCCAGGCCTCGACGCCGCCCGGGCTGACGACGCGCTGGACATCGATGGCCCTCGCCGATGTCGACCACCCGACGAAGGCAAGAACCGCGACGACGGCGCCGGCGAGGGTGCTACAAGCGCGGCGACTCATTGCGCCGCCTCCCGCACCGTGTCCGAGGAGTCGCTCTCGGTCTCGCCCAGCAGCTCGGCCGTCACCGAGCGATTGGGATCGAAGACATGGCGTGCCGCCGCCAGAACCCCGTCGGCGGTGACCGCCGAGATGCGTTCGGGGCACGATTCGACGTCGTCGACAGACAATCCCACGACCAGGGCTTCGCCAAGGACGCGCGCGCCGGTGCGCAGGGAATCCCGGGCGTAAACCGCGCTGGCCCTCATCCGCGCCGCGGCACGATCGATTTCGTCCTGGGTGAGGCCATCTTCGACGACCTCGTCGAGGATGGCATCGACCGCCTCTTCGAGCGTCGCCATCGGCACGCCCGGCTTCGGGCTGGCGTAAACGACAAATCGGGATGGCCCGCGCGCCATTGGGCCGTACCAGGCGCCGGCCGAAACGGCGATCCCCTGCTCGACCACGAGGCGGCGATAGAGCCGCGTGGTCGCGGTGCCGCCGAGGGCCTCGGCAAGCACCTGCAGCGCGTAGGCGTGCTCCGTTTCCCCGGACATGTAGCTGGGTGCCAGGTACGAACGGTTGATGGACGGCTGACGGACCCGGGCGTCGCGAAGGGCGATTCGCCGCGCCGCCCGCTGGGGGGGCTCTGTCGCGTTGGCGCGGGCCGGAAGCGTCTCGGCTGGGATGACGCCATAGAACTTCTCCGCCAGCGGCCGGACGTCGTCTGCGGTGACATCGCCGGCCACAACCAGGATCGCGTTGTTGGGCGCGTACCAGCGCCGGTAGAAAGCCGAAATATCGTCCGGCGTCAGCCCCCGAATCTCGTGCTCCCAGCCGATGATCGGCCGCTTGTACGGATGGTTGAGATACAGCGCGGCGTTGATGTGTTCGCCGAGGATGGATTGTGGCCGGTTGTCCACCCGCTGGCGCCGTTCCTCGAGCACGACAAGACGCTCGGGCTCGACCTGTGCGGCATTGACAACCAGGTTGCGCATGCGGTCGGCCTCGAGTTCCATGACCAATGCCAGCCGGTCCTTGGCGACCGTCTGGAAATAGCCGGTGTAGTCCCAGGACGTGAACGCGTTTTCCCGCCCGCCATTGCGGGCGACGAGGCGGGAGAATTCGCCCGACTGGCGCGTTTTCGTGCCCTTGAACATCAGGTGTTCGAGCAGGTGCGCGATCCCCGAAAGTCCCGGCTCCTCGTCCATCGCGCCGACCCGATACCAGACCATGTGGGTGACCACCGGTACCCGGTGGTTGGGGACGACGACCACCCGCATGCCATTGTCCAGGGTGAAGGTTTCGGGGTTGAACACCGCCGACCGAGCCGGGGAAGACGACCAACAGGCGACTGCCAATATCAGGGCACCCAGGGCAGCAACCAACCTCGGACAAAGAGCAGATTTCGACATCATTAACCGTTCGCCGACCTGTGCGGGCAATCGTGGTGTGCGCCACCCTGCGGATATGGTGACGGCGGCAACCGCTGCAACCCACCGTCCCGGCCTGGCTCGATCGCCGGCTGGATCAGTCGAAGATCCCTTCGAGCAAGGCCCGGCGTTTGCGCTTGATGGTCGGCGTCTCGTCTTCGGTCAGCGGTCGGCCCAGGGCCTGCTTCTCCCGGATGCGCCGCGCTTCCTGCGCCGGGTCGACGACGGAGCCGTATTCGGTCGCGGTTCCCCAGAACAGAATGCGGTCGGTGAACGACTTGTCCTCCTCGGCGAGGATCGACGTCTCCCGATTGATCAAGGTGCGGATGTCGGGATTGGCCTCAAGGGCCCCGGTCTGGCGCAACAGAACCCGGGTTCCTTCGGACGCACCGGCGGGAGCCGCTGCCACCGGTCGCCGGCTGCGTCCGCCCAGCAGAGCCTGGCGCGCCTCGTCCCGAGGTAAAACGTTCTGCGGACGCGACGATCCCGGCTCCGGCGGCCGAAGTCCGTACTCGGGCGGCAGGCTGAGGGGGGCGCGCGAGTAGACGGCGAATTCGTCGGGCGTTCTTTTCGAATCGCCGAGCAGGTTCTGGGTGCCTTCGCAACCGGTCCCCAGACCAACAGCGAGGACCGCGGCAGCCATGCCGATACGACGTAAGGTCATCACGTGTCGATGTCCCCTCCCTGCTCTTTTTTAGGTCTTTCCGGCTTCGCGAACAAGGAATCGAGTACGAGCGCCGCGGCACCGACGGTGATGGCCGAGTCCGCCGCGTTGAACGCCGGCCAATGATAGCCCCAGGCATGGACATCAAGAAAGTCGGCGACGGCGCCATAACGGAACCGGTCGACGAGATTGCCAAGGGCGCCGCCAACGATCAGCCCAATGGCAACGCCGATCATCCGCCGGTCCGTCCGCGCCAGCCAGATGACGAGCACGCCGATGATGATCATGGCGACGGCGGGCAGCAACCACGCCGCCCAATCGGGAGCGTCCCGAAAGAACCCGAAGCTGACGCCGCGATTCCAGCCCATCACAAGATTGAAGAACGGCGTCACCTCGATGACGCGCGGCGGACGCATGACGACCTCGACGATCCACCATTTGCTGACCTGGTCGACGACGAGCACCGCGAAAGCGATGAGCAGTCCCAGGCGCAAGACCCGCGACACGCTCACCCCGCCGCCACCGACGGGGTGGTCACTGGGCGGCCGCCGGATGACGGTCGACCGCATCGGCGCACCGGTGGCAAAGCGTCGGGTGATCGGTCCGGCTGCCGACCTCTTCCAGGACCTGCCAGCACCGCTCGCATTTCTCGCCGGTGGCCGGGCCGACGACGACAGCGACGTCGGAAACCTCGGCCAGCGTGAACGCGTCGGCCGGCGCTGCGCCGTCAACGAACTCGGCCCCTGAGGTGATGCAGAGCTCGGCGAGGTCCAGGCCTTCGGTGGCTTCCTGGTAGGACTGGGGCGCGAAGATGCGGACGTGGGCCTGCAGGCCGGAGCCGATGCGTTTCGCCGCGCGTTCGATTTCGAGCGCCCCGGTGACCACCCGCCTCAGCCGGCGAACGACGTCCCATTTCTCCGCCAGGGATTCGTCGCGCCATGCCTCGGGAATCTCCGGAAACAGCCGAAGGTGGACGCTTTCGGTGTCGCCGGGGTTTCGGCTGAGCCAAGCCTCCTCGGCGGTGAAGCAGGCGAAGGGCGCGAGCCACGCGGTCAGGCAATCGAACAGCGCATCAAGGACCGTGCGCGCGGACCGGCGGCGCACCGCGTCGGCTGCGTCGCAATAGAGGCTGTCCTTGCGGATGTCGAAATAGAACGCCGACAGCTCGACAGAGCAGAACGTGTGCAGCTCGACGAAGAACGGATGAAACTCGAGATCGTCACACGCCTTGCGCAGCAGCTTGTCCATCTCCCACACCCGGTGCAGCGCCCAACGCTCCAGTTCCGGCATCTCGGCGACGGCGAGGCGTTCCTCGGCGGCGAACCCATTGAGGTTGCCGAGCAGGAAACGCAGTGTGTTGCGCAGTCGGCGGTAGATGTCGGCGTTCTGCTTGATGATCTCCGGGCCGATGCGCAGGTCCTCGGAATAGTCGGACCCGACCACCCAGAGCCGCAGGATGTCGGCACCGTACTGGTCGACCACCTCCTGCGGCGAGACGATGTTGCCGAGCGACTTCGACATCTTCTGGCCGTCCTCGGCCATGACGAAGCCGTGGGTCAGCACGGCCTCGTAGGGCGCCCGGCCGCGGGTCCCGCACGATTCCAGCAACGACGAATGGAACCAGCCGCGATGCTGGTCGGTGCCTTCCAGATAGAGGGACGCCGGCCAGGTCAGATCGTCTCGCTGTTCGAGGACGAAGCTGTGGGTCGAGCCGGAATCGAACCACACGTCGAGGATGTCGGTGACCTGGTCGAAATCGTCTGCCGCGTGGTCGTTGCCGAGGAAGTCCTGGGGATCGCGGTCGAACCAGGCATCCGCACCCTCGGCTTCGAACGCGCCCACGACCCGATCGATCACCGCCGGATCGCGCAGCGGCTCGCCAGTGGCCTTGTTGACGAACACGGTGATCGGCACGCCCCAGGCGCGCTGACGCGAGACGCACCAGTCCGGCCGCGTCTCGATCATCCCGTGCAGCCGCTTCTGACCCGAGGTCGGGACGAACCGGGTCACGTCGATGGCTTCGAGCGCCGTGTCCCGCAGGCCCGTGGTCTCCATCGAGATGAACCACTGCGGCGTGTTGCGGAAGATCAGCGGTGCCTTCGACCGCCACGAGTGCGGATAGCTGTGAACTAGCTTGCCCGACGCCAAAAGCGCACCGGCATCATCCAGCGCCTGGACCACCGCTTTGTTGGCCGGGAACCAGGGTTTGTTGCCGGTGCCGAGCTCCATCACCTTCATGCCGGCGAACAAGGGCACGCCGTCGAGGAAGGCGCCGTCCGGGCCGACGGTGTCGGGGACCGGAACGCCGTGGCGCACGCCCAGTTCCCAGTCGTCGGCACCGTGTCCCGGCGCGATGTGGACAAAGCCCGAGCCGGTATCGACCTCGACGAAGTCCGCCGGCAGCAGCGGCACATCGAAGGTGTAGCCCCCCTCGTGCAGGGGATGGCGGCAGACGGTCCCGGCGAGATCGCGCCCCTTGAATCGGGCGACGACTTCGTGCGCCGATGCGCCGGCGGCCGTGATGACATCGGCGATCAGCGCCTCGGCGACGACAAACACCTCGCCCGCCCGGGCCGAACCGCCGTCGCCGACCGCGTCGATCCGCACAACCGCGTAATCGATGTCCTCGCCGAAGGCGATGGCGCGGTTGCCGGGGATCGTCCAGGGCGTTGTCGTCCAGATGATCACCGCGGCGCCGTCGAGCGCCTCGACCCCGCTCTTGGCCACGGGAAAGCGGACGTGGATGGTCGTCGAGGTGTGGTCGTAGTATTCGACCTCGGCCTCGGCCAGGGCGGTTCGCTCGACGATCGACCAGAGCACCGGTTTGGCACCCTTGTAAAGCGAGCCGTTGATCAGGAACTTGCCGAGCTCGCGGGCGATCTGTGCCTCGGCGGCATAGCTCATGGTCGTGTAGGGATCGTCCCAATCGCCGATGACGCCAAGGCGCTTGAACTCGGTCCGCTGGACGTCGATCCACTCGTCGGCAAACTCGCGGCACTCGCGGCGGAACTGGACGATCGGCACCGCGTCCTTGTCCTCGCCGGCTTCGAGATAGCGTTCCTCGATCTTCCACTCGATGGGCAGGCCGTGGCAGTCCCAGCCGGGCACGTAGTTGGCGTCCTTGCCGAGCATCTGCTGGGTGCGGTTGATGACGTCCTTGAGGATCTTGTTGAGCGCATGGCCGATGTGCAGGTGGCCATTGGCGTACGGCGGCCCGTCGTGAAGGATGAACGGCTCGCGGCCTTTGGAGGCCCAGCGCTGGCGCTGGTAGAGGTCGAGCGCGGCCCAGCGGGCGAGGATTTCCGGCTCGCGCTTCGGCAGCCCCGCCTTCATGGGGAAATCGGTACGGGGCAGAAAGACGGTCGTCTTGTAGTCCACGGTCATCCTCGGGCTCGCGGGCTGGGAACGGGGGCACGGCGGCCAAACTCATTCGGAGATGGCCCACCTTGTAGCAACGGATGCGGCGGTGCGGCAAGGCCGCGAACTCTCGCATGTGAGACGTCCCTCGTGCCGCGGCGGACGCCCGAATGTTACCGATAGTTGAAAACCGCGTTCAGCTTTGACCTAGCGGTGCGCCCAGACTAGGTTATGCGCGACACCAAGGTCGGAGCGGAGGGGGGAGTGATCAGACTGGTGGCAAAAACAAGACCGGCCAAGGATTGGCTGCTACTTCGCCGATGGGCACCGGTGGTCCCAGCGGCCAAGAGGCTGATTCTTGCGTTAGCTGTGGCGCTGCCGTTGGCCGGGTGTGGCGTCAATGCGATCCCGACCCTGGATGAACAGGTCGACGCCAGCTGGTCGCAGGTCCTGAACCAGTACCAGCGGCGCACCGACCTGATCCCGAACCTTGTGGAAACCGTCAAGGGCGCGGCCGCCTTCGAGCGCGAGACCTTGCAAGCGGTCGTTGAGGCACGCAGCAAGATCGCCCAGACCAACATACCCGCCGACATCCTGACCAACCCGCAGGCGTTTCAAGCGTTTGAACAGAATCAGGCAGCACTGAGTTCGGCGCTTTCAAGGCTCTTGCTGGTCGTCGAACGGTACCCGGACATCAAGGCCAACCAGAACTTCCTCGCGCTTCAATCCCAGCTGGAAGGCACCGAAAATCGGATTGCCGTCGCCCGCCGCGACTACATCGAGGCGGTACGGCTCCACAACACCGAATTGCGCACTTTCCCGGGTCGGATCTGGGCGTCGATCCTGTATACCGACGCCGAACCTCGTCAGAACTTCACGATCGCTGAGAGCGCCAAGCAGGCGCCTGCGGTGAAGTTTTGACGATTGCCGTGGCGGGTAATCCTCCGCACCGCATTGGCTTGGCCGGCTGGTTTGTCGGGGCGCTGACGCTCGCCTTGCTAGCCCTCGCGTCATTGGCTGTGGCGCTCGACTTTCCCGCCCTTTCCGGCCGCGTTGTCGATGAAGCAGGTCTGTTGCCGGCTGCGGAACGGCAGTCGTTGGAGAACACACTCGCGGCTCACGAACAGGCAACCACAAACCAGGTCGTGGTCGTCACCCTCAACAGTCTTCAGGGCACGACAATCGAGGACTTCGGCTACCAGCTCGGCCGCCATTGGGGTATCGGCCAGGAAGGAAAGGATAACGGCGTACTTCTCATCGTCGCGCCGAACGAGCGCAAGGTCCGCATCGAAGTCGGCTACGGGCTGGAGGGCGTGCTGACCGATGCCGCCAGCAAGCTGATCATCGAGAACGCGATCGTCCCGAACTTCAAACAGGGCCTGTTTGCAGCCGGAATTGTTGAGGGAACCGATGCAATCCTGAGCGCTCTGGGCGGCGGCGGACCGGCGAGAGCAGTTCATGAAGAACCCGAACCACGTGACGAGGTTCATGAAGAACGCGAACGACGTGGTGAGGCCGATGAAGAACGCGAACGACGTCAAGAGGGCTCGGCGTGGGAACTTTTCTTGGTCTTCATGATGCTGGGTGTCCTCTTTTTCGTTCAATGGTCGCCTCGAAGTCGTCACCACCCGGGCAACTGGACCGGCGGACACCATAGCGGCGGAGGCGGGTTCGGTGGCGGCGGGTTTAGTGGTGGCGGCGGCGGATTTGGCGGCGGCGGCGCCTCGGGAGGTTGGTAGCGATGGCTTTCCTGACCGACGCAGATCGTGAACGAATCGCCGACGCCGTAACCGCGGCCGAGACTAAGACCACCGGGGAGTTCGTGACGGTGCTCGCCCGCGAGGCCGATGATTACATGTACATCCCGACTCTCGTGGCGGCGGCCATCGTGTTCCTGATCTCGGGCATTGTCTTGTTGGCGCCGATCGAGCTGTACGCCACAGATTTCTTTGCCGGCCAGCTGGCTGGTTTGATCGTACTCACCCTTCTGTTTCGGTGGCCGCCCTTGAAGATGCGCCTGGTGCCGCGGACCGTCCGTCACGAACGGGCGCGACGGCTCGCCCACCAGATGTTTCTCGATCTTGGTCTGTCGTCGACGCGGGAGCGGACGGGGGTGATGCTGTTCGTCGCGGTCGGCGAACGCTACGTCGAGATTCTCGCCGACCGAGGCGTTCACGAACACGTCGACAATGCCGAATGGGAACGGATCGTCGCCGACTTTGCGGCACAGGTGAAATCCGGACGGATTACCGACGGCTTCATCGGTGCGATCGACGCCTGCACCGACATCATGGCCAAGCACTTTCCCGGGACCCCGGACGATACCAACGAGCTCCCGAACCGCCTGGTCGAGATCTAGATCCTATGGGCCACCGGGATTCGGAATAACCTATGATCCGATCATCGGTGGCTATTCATAGGAGATGGCATGAATGAGGGGTGAACGGTCAAGCATCCTGGCTCTGATAAGGTGTTGGGAGAGGCGGATAGGTTTCAGGCTGGATTGTCTTTTAGGGCACTGCGACCCTGTACAGGAG